>JDSF01000010.1_pt1 | contig 223663 bp, 285 predicted proteins | sample 199441 | NCBI WGS metagenome assembly JDSF01 (sample SAMN02592751, study PRJNA231836) | bioreactor metagenome | isolation source: continuous culture bioreactor denitrification-DNRA | place: Germany: Bremen
TTGAAGTAGGGGCAGCTGTAAAAAGTGTAGCAGGATTAGCAAAATTTATTAAGAACGGTGGATTCAAAAAAGACCTTTAAGCAAGTGCTCAAGATGGGATCAGGACTTAAGAAAATACTAAAAAATGACCCCTGATGAATTGCTAACTGCTGTAAAAAAAAGTGACAAAACTTGATAATGGTTATGAATTTATCATGCTTGATGATGAGATCATACATGTACCATTTGACGACTTAAATATGATGCAAAGAAGTAAGTTTGATGGTTTAGTGGATACCCACCTAAAGAGAGATATTATACCAGATAGGATGGATGGGGAAGATGCTATTGATGCGGTAATGAATAGTGCAAGAGGGACGAGGAATAATGTAAGTGACTTACTGAAACAATCAACGTGTGATTCAGATGAACTATTTAGCTATCTTAAGCAAACAGATTCATATTTGGGAACAAATTATGGGGATGAGTTTATTGAATCAGGAAAATGGCCAAATGATATTCAGATTCCAAAAGATTCAAGTGTACTAACAAGTAATGGTAGCATCGATTGGAGTCAAGTACCTAATGATGGATTTGCAGTAATAGATAATGTTGTTGATAAGAAGCCGTATGATATTAAAATGGGTGAGGTTATTGATAGATATGGGCCTTCAAATGGTAGATTTACATCACCAGTTATTGACGGCAAACCATATGCATATGATCAAAGGGCTTTGCCTTATGTTGAAGATGTTTCAAAATATCATCAGTATAAAGTAACAGGTGATTTCAATGATATAGAAATGTATGTTAAGAATTGTAATGATTTGGAGTTAAAAGCAGATATTGAAGCATTCATGGATTATAAAGGAATAGAATATAAAGATTTAGTTGTATATAAGGGGAAGATTGCAGATGGATTTGAGTCAATTGGAGGAGGTATTCAATATCAATTACCTTTACCAATTGATATGTTAATGGACTTGAAATTGTTAAAAATAGTTAAGTAGGTGGTGAGTTAATGACTAAAGATGAAGCAATTAAAGTTATTCGAGATGAAAAAAAACTTGGTAAGTATAGTTTTGATGGCCAAAATATTTCAGAGAATCTAATTGGTATAAGATACTTGAATAATGTGTGGGAAGTATATTCAACAAGTGAAAAGGGAAATGTTGAAGTAATAACTACTTATGAATTCCAAGAAAAAAAGCGATTGACCATATGATAAAAGGATTACGTGTGGAAAAAAAAGAATTAAAGACAGATATAATCATTAGAGGGGAAGCAATAAGTTCAAGAGTGATTAATCCTAGTTACGAGAATTTTTAAAGGCGGAATGGACAAAGCTATAGGATATATAAGTTAGAAGAATAAACAACTATAACCTTTAGATACAATAAGAGACTTAGTCAAATATAAAGGCTAAGTCTCTATGACGTATAAGCTTTTCTCAAGGAGATAGTTACTTAGGCAATTCAAACGACTCTCTAAGTCTCCCCATGGTGTTGTTGATAGTACACGTACAAAAAATGCGTTGAAATCAGGTGCTCAGATATTATCAACCAGCAGAATAGTTAAAAGTATTTAAAACTCCACCCAGCTATGTATGAGCTGGGCGGAGTTTTAATCTACTACCGCTCTAATTACACTACAATTATACGTCTTTTTCTATGTGTATATCGACTAAACGCCCTAGGTTCTTATAGATGTAACAATGAAAAAATAACTTATAGCGTTTCTTTATATATTTCATTTCCTTCACCGTCAATATACCAGTTATTATTTTTGATATAATCGGTTTGATATTGAATTTCTGTTTCACCTTGTCCCGAAATAACTTCAATTGGTACTTGTGAAGGTATATTTACTTGTCTTAGATTTTTTGACAGAACTTCTATGATACGCCCTTCTTCGGACATGGCTTCATATTCAAAATCTCCGTCATTATCAAAGAATAGACCCATCCATGCCTTGATCTTTCTTTAAACCAACCTATATAAATTATGATATCTTTATTATAGGATACTCCAAATCCATGTTGTTTACCGTCTTTCCAATTGCCTATGTATAATAATTGCCCGTCCTTATTGTATTTTTTACCTAAGCCATTAAGTTGATTATTTTCCCATTCACCTTCATATGTCCAATCATATTTTTTTTATCTGGATTGGCATGTTTTATGCCATACCCACACATGTCGTTATTGTTCCAATTACCATCAAATACTAAATGTCCATTATAGTAACTTTTTCCATTACCATGATATTTCCCGTCTTTCCATTCTCCATCATATTGTAACGTACCATCTAAATTATATGCTTTTCCATAGCCGCTATATTGGTTATCCAACATGCTGCCTTTTATTATCATTAGACCAATATAAAACTACTTCACTATTGTGATTGCCATCACCACTATCTATTTGTTTAGTGAGTTCTTTTAATGCTTCAATTTCATCATTCAATTGACTTATCTCATATTTCAAACTTTCATTCTGTTCTTTTAAAGCGTTATTTTCTTCGATTAAAACGTTATGTCGTGTGGTACCAGTATTTGTTTCATTATGCAATATAACTGTTTTCGTATTATTATCCCAATCAACAGAAACGCCTATTACCTCAGCTAATTGTCTTACAGGTAGATAGGTTCTATCCTTATAGACAATAGGTGCTAGAATTGTCCCATCCTTTTCTTTTGCTATGAAATTTTCGTTATTCAAGCTCATATTGATAGAATAATCTTGTATAGCTTGAATCTCTTTTTTGGTAGAAGAGGCAATACTTATATTAATTACTGTTAACATGAGTACCATTATTAGTATAATTTTTATTAGATTCTTTTTCATAATTATCTCCTTTTCATATGTGTTTTATCGAAATATAAATAGTTGCCTTTTCGCCTTTATTCTTTAATCAATAAATTATGACAAACAACTACATATGACAAGTATATTAGACAATCTAGTGAATTTACAATTAGTATTTCTGACTTATTCATGACAAACCCCAAGAGTCTTTCTCTATATGCATTTTGCCACGTCAAACCAAAAACGAATACCATCTTGATCTAATTTTACACCATATTCATTTCCAACTGCCTCTTGAATAGCCTTCACGATAGATAGCCCAAGCCCATGGCCACCAGATGCTCTGGTCCGCGCTTTATCAAGCTTATAAAAAAAACTATCCCATAATTTATCTAATTCTTCCAATGGAATAGGTGAGCATGAGTTATAGACTTCTATACGTATATGGGTTGCTTTATCTTCCATACGAATCTGAAGGTTTTTATGCTCATCCACATATTGAATAGCATTATTAATATAATTGGTTAAGACCTGTTCAACCTTTAACTGGTCCGAATGAACATATGTTGATTGATGAAGGGGTGTGAATTGAACATGCAGGCTTTGTTCTTCAAATCGTTGATGGTATTTGTCTACAATATATTGTACGAAGTCAACGATATCAAAGTCAGTTTCATGGATTTTGATGTCACCAAATTCAATTTGATTAACACTGAGTAGTGTTTGAACCAATCGATTCATTTTATTCGATTCATCCATAATGACATCACAGTAGAAATCTATTCGATTATGATTTTTCGCCACGTTTAGCTTTAGACCCTCAGCATAACCCTGTAATAGAGCAATAGGGGTCTTGAGTTCGTGGGAGACATTACTCAAGAGCTGTTTTCTCTTTTCGTCTATTTTAATACGATGGTTAATTTCTCGTTGAAGCTCTTTATTACTATGATTAAGAGAATGGATGGTATCTCTAAGTTCTATGGACATGTCATTGATACTCTGTGCTAATTGCCCTAACTCATCTTTAGATCGCACTTGACAAGCTGTACCAAAATGTAGATGTTTTAGGTCATTAGTTGTTTTATTCATGCTCAATATAGGCTTTGTAAAATGCTGGGATAAAAGATAAGCAATGAACATACCAATAATAAACAGTAAGCTACCTACAATAAGAGTAAATTGATTAGCAAGATAAATGTTATTGTTAATAGACATTAATGGAATGCTCATTTTAATTCTGCTACCATTATCAAGTGTACCTATAATTTGAAGGAATTTTGTTTGGCGATTATCTTCTGACCATACCCAGTTAATCTGATTGTTAATAGGCTCTTCACGGATTATATGACTGGGTTTGGGTGGAGGTGGGGCAGGTTTAGGACTCATCATGTCATCCAGAAGGTTGAATTTACTAGCATACAGGGGTATTCCTTCATTATCTTTTATAATAATATCCACATGTGATTTATTTTCTATATCGCCTAACATATCATAGGATTCCGTATAATCTGCTGATCCAATGCTGTTAATTACCTCATAGTGTTTTAATAATTGCTTTTTCTCTTTTTGTATATAGAAGGGCTTGAGTAAAAATGTATTAGCTAAGATTAATAAACATATAAGTAAAACAATGATAGAGCCAATCTGTAAAAATAACTTTTTCTTAATGGAATTCATCTGCATTCACCTCAAATCTATAACCATAGCCACGAACTGTTTTTATGGTATCTCCGCCTCTGATTAATTTGGTACGTAACCGATTCATATGGGTATCCACCGTTCGATCAGTACCGTCATAATCATACCCCCATACATGATCCAGAAGACTGTCTCTTGTCATGACACGACCTTCATTTTCAATAAGGTAGGTAAGTAACTTATATTCAGTACTACTTAAGTTAATAAGTGTACCATCTACAGTTACAGTGTGTTTTTGCAAGTCAATGGTAATAATACCTTTCGTAATAATATCCGATTTATGATTAGGATACGTACGATTGTAGAGCGCATTGACCCTTGCTACAAAAATCGTAGGGCTAAAAGGTTTGGTAATGTATTCATCAGCTCCAGCAGTAAATCCAACCAACTCATCAGGTTCTGTATCTTTTGCAGTGACCATGATAATGGGCACATTGCTTGCTTTTCGTATTTCTCTACATACTTGCCAACCATCATAATAAGGCATCATTACATCTAGAATAACCATCTGTAAATCAGGTGTTTTATTAAAAATTGTTAAGGCTTCTCTTCCATCTTTTGCTTCTAGCACCGTATAGCCTTCTAAAATGAGAAAATCTGATATTAATATTCTAAGTCTAAGTTCATCATCAGCTATCAATATTTTTTTTACCCACAGAATCACCTTTTCTAATTCTTTTTTTATTCCTATTATAGACATGTCTAGTTATTTTTTTCTTGTAGTATAGGAACGTTCTCCGTTCTATTTTCCTTGAAATCTTTGACGTAGTCACCTTGTACTACCTTATTATGTCATAGGATTGTCACAATTATATCACGGTTATTCATATTTTAACACAAAGTTGTGATATAACTGTGACATTACTTATGTAAAGTAAGTGTCAAGGAAGGTGATTCATATGCAATGTAAAAGACATGAGCTAAAATACACCGTATCTCCCTTAGACTATAAAATATTATCAGAGCGTATTAAAAAAAACGTTACAAAGGGATAGTCATTGTCCTGAGAATGGCTATCAGATAACCAGCTTATATTATGATGATATTTTTTAATACAGCTTATGTGCAAAAGATTAACGGTGAAGCCATACGACATAAGTACAGAATTAGGTATTATGGTAATGATCATCATTTTATCAAACTCGAGAGGAAATCCAAAATTCATCAAATGACCATGAAAGAATCCGTACCACTTACTAAGATAGAAGTAGAGCGTATTCTAGCTAATGATTATGCATTTCTCTTACAGAAGGAGAAGTCATTGTACCAAGAGTTCTACCTAGCGCTACGACATCGATTATTAAAACCAAAAGTAATTGTTCGGTATATAAGGAAAGCCTATACCCATCCTATTGGTGATTTTAGATTAACCTTTGATCGGGATATAAGAACATCTAATATGCATACCAATTTGTTTGATGAAGAAGCTTTTTTATGTACCAGCTATAGAGGCACAGCAAGTCATTGTGGAGGTAAAATTCAATCATGTGATGCCAGATTTTATACAAGGTTTAGTACAGATGGGGCATGTACCTCAAACAGCTGCATCCAAATACATTATGGCAAGGAAATATAACAATCAATTTTAAAGAAATTAGAGGAGGTATATTGTATGACAACATTTCAAGATATTTTAAAAGATAGTTTTCTACAAAGCAGTTCCAACATCTCAGCATTATCCATTGGTTTAACGTTACTGTTAGCATTTATTGTAGGAGCTTTTATCTTTAACATCTATAAAAAAGACCTATCAAAGTGTGGTGTATACCAAAAGTTTTAACATCTCGCTAATTATGATGACCATGGTAACATCTCTCGTCATCTTAGCCGTAACATCGAACGTCGTATTATCCCTGGGTATGGTTGGTGCACTCAGTATTGTACGTTTTCGAAGTGCAGTAAAAGATCCTATGGACATTGTATTCATGTTTTGGTCCATTGCAGCAGGTATTATTATTGGTGCAGGATTTTATCTGTTAGGTATTGTGGGTTCATTGGTTCTTGGTATTATTATCTATGTGATGTCTCGCCAAGTAAAACAGGAGACCCCTTATATGTTATTAGTCAATATGGCAGATGGTCTAGCAGAGAAGCAAGTACTAGATCGTATTAAAACAGGAACAGATAAATACTTAGTTAGATCAAAAACAGTGCAGAGTTCAGGCATGGAATTAACCATAGAAGTACGAGTAAAAGATGATGAGCTATCTTTTGTAAATGATTTATTAACCATTGAACAGGTATCAGGTGCGATGCTCGTAAGTAGTAACGAGTTTTCTAGTTAGAGTGGGGTGACGATATGAAGGGACGAAGATTAATACCCATAATTTTATCTGCCATAGCTGTGACTGTGGCATTGCTTATAGTCGATGCTATCACAGTGAATAGCCAATTAATAGAGACCAGTACGGATACTATTGATGAAGAAGTATTTCCACATGACAGTGTTATTGATGTTAAGATAACCATTGATGAAGAGGATTATGAAGAGATGATTGAGAATGCAATGTCTGAAGAATATGTGGTTGCAGACATTGATTATAATGGTTATCAGTACCAAGATGTTGGTATAAGACCTAAAGGGAATTCCAGTTTGAAAGATGTAGCATCTTCCAATGCTGAAACAAAGCGATTTAGTCTGAAAGTTAATTTTGACTATTATGTGGATGAGCAGAATCTATATGGAATAAGCAAGATTAATTTAAATAATATATACAGTGATCCATCTATGATGGCAGAGTATATAAGCTATGAAATGTTAGATGCATTAGATGCAGAAGCTTCAAGAACGACATATGTGGCACTTTATATTAATGATGTGTATTTTGGGTTATATCTAGCCGTTGAACAAGTGGATGAAAGTTTTTTAGAAGATAGATATGGTGATGCTACAGGAGAACTCTATAAGCCAGAAATGGGAGCAGGAAGTGATCTCAACTATATATCCGATGACCCTGATGACTATATGCTTGAACCTGAAAGTGGAGCTTATTCTAATGATAAAGATATCATCAATCTCATGAAGGTCATTGAAGAGGGTGGCCATCTTGAGACGGTATTGAACGTAGATAGTTTCCTTAAGTATCTTGCAGTAAGTACCATAACCGTTCACCTTGATGCATACCAAGGTGGTATGTTCCATAACTATTATCTCTATAATCATAATGGTATTTTTGAGTGGATTACATGGGATCTTAATATGTCTTTTAATGGTTTTCCAAAAGGTGGAACGGATGAACAAGCCATAGCATTCTTAATTGACGAACCTGTATCAGGAGCTATGGAAAATTACCCGCTCATCGAGGCTATCTTTGAAAATGAGGCATATGTGGAGCAGTACCATGATTATATAACCACGCTACTAGATGGTTATCTATTGGAACAAACCATAACAGGTAAGGTGACAAGCATTTATGAGATGATTAAAGAATATGTAAAAAAAACTGATCCAACAGCTTTTTATACCTATGAACAATTTGAAGAAGCACTTTTTAGCGATACGAATACAGATTATTATAGTATGTTGAATTATATCGATAAGAGGGTAAGCAATATTAGAGAGCAATTAGATGGTACCATACCAAGTACAAATAATGGTGAGGGTAATGCTGGTGGCAAAAAATGGACCCAGAGGCGAAATGAATGGAAAACCTCCAATGGGGCAGGAAGGTCAGGGAAAACCACCAATTGACCAGATGCCAGAAGGAGAAAATCCACAAGTTGATACTAATGGTAACCGAGGAAAGAATCGTGGAGATAAAGCCAATGATCCAGCTATTCAAGAGGCAATATGCCAGAAGATATGAATCCCGATAAGATACCAGAAGGCATGAACCCTCAAGGCATGAAAAAATAAGTTTCCAGGAGGTATGCCAGGTAATATGGAGCAGGAGGCAGAAGTCATAGATGTAAAGACCATCAGTATTAATCTTGGTCTTGTATTAGTAGGCATTATTGGGATGTTCCTATTCATAAGAATTATTAAAAAAGAAATAATTCTTAAGTATGTTATAGTTAAACGTTAAAAAAAATCTCTTACCTAGCAGGTTGATACTCAAATTTTTAGTGGCCTAAATAAATAACAATTATATTTGGCATAGAGTATCTCTATAATAGGTAGGAGATTTATCTTATAATTTTTTATCAGATATATAAATAATCACATCATTTTTCTGTACTTTACGCTCTTTGTCCGGATTTAACCTTACTTTATCGTCAGCAATGCCCAGAATGATAGCATTATAGCTTGTGATGTATTTAGTAGATAGTTCCTTGAATGTAAGACCAATATCATCTGATTTTATGGCACATTCGTAGATTTCATTACCATAAGCATTCGTTAATAATTCTTTAAGAACGACGCTGACATTCTTGTAGACAGCACTTCTTACCATAACGCGGCTACTCATTTGGTTACTAACAATAATATCGTTAACATTTGCTCTTTCAAAATGAGGGATATTTTCTTCATTTAAAACTTCTGCAATGATATGAATGGTTGGATTCAATTTATCGATTGCTAAACATATAAGGACGGATCTGGCATCTGCCATACTGTTATTTTCTATTAATTTGTCATCAGCAACAATCATGACAATATCCGCTTCACTGATATTAGCTCTTATTAAGGTATCATCTATAGTAGGGTCACCATGTACAAAATATGTATTTTTTGTTTCGAATGTTAAACGTTCAATTTCTGAAACAATAACTATTTTTCGATCAGGATTATCACCAGCTAATTCAGTTAGCATGGTTTCACTTCTTTTATTCCAGCCAATAATAACAATGTGATTCTTGAATTTTATGTCCACCAGTCCCATACCTTCTTTCAATTTATTTTCAACGAACAGTGATGCAACAGCCGCGGTTAGGAAACCAAAAGTACTAATACCAATTAACATGAGTATGACGGCGATTAATCGACCACCCAGAGTTATAGGAAAGTAGTCTCCATAGCCAACAGTTGTGGTGGTGACAAATCCCCACCAAAAGGAATCTGCCAAGGATAAATCAGGATCTATAGGACCTTCTACATAATAAAAAATAACAGAACAGATAAGTAAAGAGGCAAGCCCAACACCTAACAATTTATACACTTTACTTTTTTCCATAGAGATATGAAGTACTTTAATTGCATTTAAGAGTACAGTTATCATGTGAATTCTCCCTTAATATAGATTAATAACTACTCCAAGCTTTTTGATAATAGGTGATAAGAACAGGATTGGTTAGACTATTCACTTGAACCAGATCTTGCATCTTCTTCTCATCATTACCAAATACAAAAAGAGCTTGCACGATATCGTTATTTAGATATTTCGTTGGTACAGTTATGTCAATATCTTCTTGATTAAATTTATTTTTGGAAGCTAGTGTGAATCCCCAATCACCAAAGGCTGGGACATATACATGATGACCCGAGGTGTAAAAACCTTCTGATTGAACAGTTTTGCGAATACACCAATAGGATTCTTCAGCGTAATAAGGACTCGTTGATTGAATAGAGACCATACCACCATCAGTAAGCCTTGCATAGACTAAGCGATAAAATATGTTTGTGTAAAGTTTATTTAGAGATTCATTATTAGGATCGGGTAGATCCACAATAATAACATCGTATTGTTCATCTGTCATCTCAAGAAATTTATAAGCATCTTGATTAATAATAGAAAGTTTTTCATTATCTAATGATTCTTCATTTAACGCTTTAATAAGTGGATTAGAACGACAAAAAGTAATAACTTCAGGATCGAGATCCACCAAAGTTATTTTCTCTACATCGCCATATTTTAGTACTTCTCTAGCAGCTAATCCATCACCACCACCAAGAATTAGCACATTCTTGTGGCTATCAGCAAGTGACATGGCAGGATGAATAAGCGCCTCATGATATCTGTATTCATCCTGTGAGCTAAATTGTATATTACCGTTTAGAAATAAGCGCATATCATCACGGTGTTTCGTTACAATCATTCTCTGGTAATTTGTTTGTTTACGATATATAATCTGATCTCGATATAAGTTATTTTCTATTCGATTAGCTGTTTGATCAGCTGTAAAAAAGCCCAACAAGATAAGGCTGGTGAACAATAAAGCCAAGATCTTTAAAAGCTTGATACGTTTGATATAGCCAGCATATTTAAAAAATAATGATATTCGCAACCATGATGTTAATAAAACCAACAAAAAAAAGATGTTTTTATATGTCCCAAATGAGGTAATAAAATCAAAGGAAATGCAACGGAGCCAATTAACGCACCTACATAATCAAAACTAAGTACATTGGCTATGGTTAAACGAAGGTTGTTTTCATTTTCTTCTATAATACGTGTCAATATGGGTATCTCTAATCCAACTAAGATACCGATAACGATAATCGTACCATACATGACAATGTAGTATGTATTGGAGTAGCCGTAAGCAGCAAACAAGAATACTGCCGAAATTCCACCAATAAGACCAATACATAATTCGATGGTCACAAAGACATCAAATAAGTTGCGTTTAAACCTTCTTGTTATATAAGAGCCAATACCCATAGCACTCATAAAGAGACCGATGGTTATTGAGTATTGTTTAACACTATCCCCTAATAAATATGAACTGATTGCTCCAATAATCAGTCATATATGATACCGCATATTGCAATAATGAAGACCGCAAAAAGAAGGGGAGTAGCATTAATTTTTTCCTTCAGTGTTACGTGTATTAATGCTATCATTTTTAGTCATATCAAATCCCCATAATCTGTAAAGGTAAATTAAAATACCCTTATGTATTTAATCGTTTTATTGCCATAGAATTATTAAAATGTTTATTCGATGAAGCACAACTTCTATATAATTGCAGCACTGACAACGATAGCAACACCAATAAATATACCAGCAACAGCTAATCCTGCGGCAACATTATGTTCATCAATTTCTTTATTTAAATCAAAAGGTGTAATGATATCAAAAACCTTATAACCGATACCACAGAAAATCATACCAATTGCAAAGTAGATGATACTTGAAAGAATAGGATTCATTGTATAACCTCCTTCATTGATTAATGTATTTTTATTTAAAATATCATACTATACGATGGCAGCTTTAATAATAATAGCTACTGCAATAAATATGGCAGCAATCACTGCGCTACAGCAGGGTTTTTCTCTTTTATTTCTTCTGCAAAATTATAAGGTGTAATGAAGTCGAAAACTTTATAACCAACAAACATTAACACTAATGCTAAAATGGCATATACAATCGTTGCAACAAATTCATTATTTAAAAAAAATCCATATAGCGTTCTCCCTTCTATGTACAGTGTTTTTTATTATAGATAAGTTAAAACTAAATAATTGATATAATGCCTTCAATTATTTAAAAAAGTTAAACTTATAAAATCATGATTAATATATTGAACTTCAATCAATAGAAGTGTCAAATGTTAAGTTCAATATATAGAGTTACTTATTTACCAAAGCTTGTACCGCCGCCAACTCTTGATTTTGTACCTGCACTACCTGTTCGAACAGATTTTGTGCTAGATGTACTAGGTTTGCTAGTAGTTGTTTTGGTTGTTGGCTTAGTAGTAGTTTTGGTAGTTGTATTAGTGGTCTTCTGAGTTGTGTTGCTATCTGTTTTTGAACTTTCTGTTCGTATCTTTGATGAAGCATTTTTGTCTGTTTTAATTTTACTAGAATCTGTTTTTTGTATTTGTTGTATTCGAATTTGTAGTGGATGGTTTTGTCACGGTTTTTTACGGGACGTGCATAACCTTCTCCATAACGGTTTATATCACGACTATAATATCTACTTGAAAGATATGCAGCACTATAGAAAGTAACAATATTACTTCTATATGGACGATATAGACCCTGATAGCCATTATTATGTACGTATTTTCTAGAAGAAATTTGAATATATGTTTCGCCATCTTCATTTTGATAGATTAAGACATAGTAATCATCATAGGTTAATTGAATGGCGTCATCATTATTTAAATCGGTATATTCTAGAGGACGATCTTCATTAATCAAATACATTGCTGCTTCTTTAGGGCTCATCTTAGTTGAATAAACTTTGGCCTTATCGGAACGGTCATAGTTGCTCGTTAAACTTGTTGAATAATCAAAATTTGGATTGTTATCTATTTTTTTGGCAAGTGATTTACTAGAAAAAGATGAGCCGATTATGCCAATTACCCATATGGCTAGGATAATACCCAATGCAATTTTATATCCTTTTTTCATCACCATAACCTCCTTTCATATGTGTCAAATCGGATTAATCTCTAGGGTAGATTTCAACATTATAATCTTGAATTTCCCTACCAATACTCATCTCAACTTCACCATTCCATATTTCTATGGATAGCAGGTGCTCACCATCTTCATCAGCATATTCATAGTAATCAATTTCTTCGCCTTTAACAACACTGATATTTCCTTGAACACGTTCCACAATGGCGTCACTACCTTCTTGCATATAATAAGTGACCCCCTTATACTCATAGACTTTTGGTGCTTCAGTTGTGATAGCAACGACTTCTTCGAATAGACTTATTTCAATGTCATCATCTTGCTCTACACTTAACCAATAGGTCTTTCGTGCATCTTTAATTTTATACTCAGTCCATCTCCAGCCATGGTCATTAAATGTTAATATGGCTTGTACTTCGTAATCAACATCTTCAATAGAAACAATATCACCTATACGCATATTCAACACAGTGATAGCATTATCGGTATGTTCCATTTTAGCTGTTTTATTGGCTCTAAATATTTTCTTGATCCTGTCTATAAAACCCATTAAATATCCCTCCCTTCATTCATCATCCTTTTAATATTATCATAACTTATGACAATATAACAGTTCTTTTATTATAAAAAAGTGGCTTTTATTGCTAACATTATGTTATGATAATCTTGTTTAAATAGCAAAATTGCTATTGAATTCTAATGATTATCACGTGTATAATAGAGGTAAGTTGATTCTGAGATAATCAATGAGGGTTGATTTTGTATATATGAATAGAAGGAGGTTCACAATGGATATTAAACGAAAGATAGAAGGATTCATGATCGATATGAACTTATTGTTTGAGGAAATAGGTGATGGTACATGGAGGATAGAAGATGACTTAACACATATTGACAATATTGTGGTAAAAGTTGTTGACCCTATTGTCCTATTCAGAGTTAAAATTATGGCACTGCCTCATGAGAATAGAGAAGCATTATATAAGGCTGTATTAGAAATGAATGCCAATGACTTAGTTCATGGTGCATATGCTATAGAAAATGATAATCTTATTATTATTGATACGTTACAAGCAGAGAATCTTGATAAGAATGAGTTTCAATCAACCATCGATAGTATCAGTCTAGCACTTATACAGCAATACGATACATTAGTACAATTTGTTAATTAATCATACACATAGAGGAGGTAATAAGATATGGGTATTTTTAACCGTATAAGCACCGTTTTTAAGTCAAATGTAAATGATATTATTTCAAAAGCAGAAGATCCTGAAAAAATGTTAAACCAACTGATCATTGACATGAGTGAACAATATAGTAAAGCAAAAGGTTCAGTTGCAAAGGCAATTGCCGATGAAAAAAGATTGAAAAAATCCTTAGACGAACAAGCAGCAAAAGCTGCAGAGTGGGGAAGAAAAGCTGAATTAGCAGTGTCAAGTGGAGATGATAATCTAGCCCTACAAGCTCTAGGCAGAAAAAAAGAATATGACCAATTAGTTGAGCAATACACAGCACAATGGCAAGGACAAAAACAAGCATCTGATAACTTAAAAGCAAGTTTGAGAGAACTCAATAATAAAATAGAAGAAGCCAAACGTAAGAAAGGTTTATTGATTGCAAGAGCTAAAAGAGCTGAAGCACAAAAATCTATTCAAAATACCATGGCTGGCTTAAATGACAATAGTGTATTTGATTCATTCTCAAGGATTACTGATAAGGTTGATACACTTGAAAGTGAAGCTAATGCCGAAGCAGAGCTTAACGGATACATTGCTAATGATGATTTGAATAGTCAATTTGAAAAACTAGAAAATCAGGATGGAGCTGTCATGGATGAATTAGCAGCTTTAAAAGCAAAACTTGGTAAATAGAATTGTATAATAAGAGGATAGTCTCGTTAAAATAATGAGACTATCCTTTTTTTTAATAAAAATCTTAATTTAGCATTGTGATTAGAACATCCGCATATACGCTAAGGAAAATTCCATAACGACTAAAACTTCCTATAGAAGACGAGGCGTAGCCTCTTTTCTTGTTTAGTTTATAATATCAATCATTTCTTGATATAATAGATCCTTCATATCTCTTTTTTCATTTTCCGCTAGGTGGCCACCATTACAATGAATCAGATGGCGTTCTAGTGAAATTTCTTTCAGATAGAGTTTCGTAAAAAAAAGTGTTGTTTTTTATAATGTTATGGTCATGACCTATGTAGCGTTCAAGGACTGAACCTGAAATAAAATCCTGAATGGAATTAATTTTATGATCCATGAAGAGTTTTTGCCCATTCATATGTCGCGTAAATCCTCTTACACGATAATCGATAGTCAACATATCTGCTTCAAATTCCGTAATAAGATAGTTAAGAGCCCTTAATGGAGATATTTCACCACAGGTACTAATATCAATATCAATTCTAACGGTACCTACTTTCTGATTAGGATGAATTTCAGGGTAGGTGTGAACAGTTATATGACTTTTATCGAGATGCCCTACGATATGTTGTGGGGAGGGAATGACGCCTCCATTACAGGATGTATCGACCTCCATAATAGGTATTAAGCCTTCTGATATAAGAAGGTTAACACTTGCTCCATGAGGATCATAATCTTGTTTCGCGATATTAAGTATATTAGCATCAATCATATCCGTTACAGTTTCTAATAACACGGCTAATTGACTGGCACTGTAACGACTATTAATGTGGTGAATAAAGTGTTCTTGGTCAGTCCCGCATCCTATATGATAAACATGATAAAAAATTAATACTAAGTGTTTTGGTAAGGTTATTAAAACCTTGTAATTTATACTTGGTGCTCATTGAAAACCTTCTCTCTTATGCAATACAATTACTCATTTATAGTAACTGGACCCTTCGTGTTTTTTCCCAAATTTCTGTTCAAAGTATATATAACCCATACCAATAACAGCTCCTAATATATGCCCTAATTCTGATATATTGTTCTCTACAAACAGCCCATTATAAACTTCCTTAGCTAAAAATAAAATAGCTATAAAAAATAAAGGTTAAAGGGATTTTATTATCTTTCATATTGGTGAAAGAGGTCAGTATAATCATCATAAACACAATACCACTTGCCCCTAGTATGCCACCATTAAACACAAATGCTTGTACAATCCCAGTCACAACAGTCGTAACAAGAATCAATATAAGCATAATCTTAGAAGAATATTTCTCTTCAAGCATAGGACCTATAAGTAAAATAAGCGTAATATTACCTAGTAAATGATCAATAGAAGCATGTCCCAAAGGATATGATAATAAGGTAAATAAGCCAAGTAAAGAAAAAACGACCTCTGTATGCAAAGAAATTACTTATAATATGTAATGGCAACAATTGATCAATAAAAAAAATCAATACTGCTAGTATTGAAAATGTCAATACCACCGGTGAATTATATTCAATTTTATCCAATAGTTTTTTCATGTCTACCTCCTGTCTAACGATTATATTCATTATAAACAACATCATTTAACTATGCAATATATTATTAAGAAATATCCCTAGTGTGGCAAGGGGGGAGCGAGGCAGGGGGACGTTAATAACAAAGCAATCATCGGTTGTAAGATCTCATTAATCCAGTGCAAGGTATCATAGAACTACATCAATTATAAATGGAAGTCAAGAAGATGATAATCTAAGCAAGTGAAGAAGTATAAGAATTCATAACTGTAAGCCGCATTAAATAAAGTTTTATTTCGCATAACTTTATTTTAAAAAACATACACAAAAAATTATGAGTTTAAATTATTTAAACAATTACAAACTATTGACTCTTATATGTTTTAAACTTACAATGTTTGAAAACACAAGGAGGAATAATATGAAAACTAAAAGATTAAATGTTATGCTGGCACTAATAATATGTTTGACCATGATGATAATAGGTGTAAATAAGGTATCTGCTGATACAGATTATGTTAAACTGTTTGAATCAAAAATCGTTACAACTTACGCGTACCAAGGTACTATACAAGATTATTACACACAAGGTAATATTGCAGTTAAAAATCTTGGGTTTGCAAAAAAAAGTAACGGTTCATTATACATATGATGGAACGAATTGGTTAGATCAACCAGCACAATATCAAAAAACATTAAGTGATGGAACAGAATTATGGTCTTTCACAACACCTAAAGAGCTATACACCCCAAACCATCAATACAATTATTTTTGCAAATTCTGTATTAAATATGAAGTAAATGGTGAGACATATTGGGATAACAATAATGGTAATGATTATTTTATGCAATGCAGTAGTATGAATAGTAATTATCCTTTTGCCCTAGGTAAAAGCGTTGTAACGTTAGTAAAAGCCAATCGTCTAAAATATTCAATTAACGGAACAATTGGTCTTAAAAATTTAGCTTATGATAAGGATGTTAAAGTGATATATACCACTGACAATTGGAATACTAGTCAGGAGATAAATGCTAATTATGTAGCATCTTATAACAATAATACAGAATTATGGTCTTTTGATTCTGGTGAAAACATTTATTATGCTCTTCAAGGCAGATATAAGATTGTTTACACAGTTAATGGTGTAACGTATGAAGATGATAATTATGGTCGTGATTATACATTTAATGCCGTTTTTCCAGGATATGAATAAACGCTTTTGATTACGGTATAAATTTGCTTTTTCGTAGAAGTAGATGACTAATCTCTTTAGCTATAGTTTAATAATAGCTAAAGAGATTTTTGTTATAGTTTAATAAAAAATCCCTTGCACTTATCCCCAACCATGATATAATAAAAAACAAGAAAAAACAACAATATCAAAAGGTGAGAATAGGTGGTTTTATGTTAGCAATCGATCGAAGAAAAAAAAATTCTAGAAATCATACAAAAAGAAGAAAGCGTTAAAGTACCAGCTCTAAGCGAACAGTTCGGTGTTACACTTGAAACAATTCGAAGAGACCTAGAAAAACTAGAAAAAGAAGGACATGTCAAAAGAAGTTACGGTGGAGCAGTCCTCAACAAGAGCACCAACGAAGACATTTCCATTAATATAAGAGAAGCAACCAATAAAGATGATAAAAGCCGCATAGGAAAAGCTGTAGCAGATCTCATTCAAGATGGTGATACCATTATGATGGATTCCAGTACAACAGCTCTCTACGCTGCCAAATATCTAAAAGACAAGAAAGTTACTATTATCACCAATGCACTAAAGATTCCCATGATTCTAGCTGGTATTACAGATATTCAAATTATATCAACAGGTGGGACACTTAAAAGTTCTTCCTTATCCTTCGTAGGACATCTAGCTGAATCCGTTATTGAGAAATATTATGTAAACAAAGCTATAATAAGTTGTAAAGCCATCAACTTAGAGCATGGCATCATGGAACCTCATCAATTAGAAACTGAAGTAAAAAAGAAAATGATTCATGCTAGTGAACAAGTTATACTGGCAGTAGATAGTAGTAAATTTGGTGAAAAGTCATTTATTAAAGCTTATAATATAGATAAAGTAAACACTCTTGTTACAGATATGGACTTATCACATAAATGGATAGAAACCTTGCAAAATAACCATGTTGAATTGATTAAAGTGGAGCAATAACAGTTTATAAATAGTGTAAGCATCCATATATGAGTCACTCCAACCTATGAAACACAGAAAATAAAATAGAAACAAAACAAAAACAGTGTAATTTTTTCTATAATTACACTGTTTTTTTTCATGGTTTCTATATTGACTTATGTTTGTTTTTCTGTTAATATTAAATTAAACAAAGATAATAAAAGAAAAAACAACATAAACAAAGAAACCATATATATAAGGAGGAACAAAACATGTTAGGCGAATACGATGTTAAAAAAGCAAATATGTGAAATTGGTAAGAGAATTTACGATAAGGGCATGGTGGCAGCTAATGATGGAAACATCAGTGTGAAAATATCAGACAATGAATTTCTCTGTACACCAACAGGTATAAGTAAAGGATTCATGACACCAGACATGATCTGTAAAGTAGATATTGATGGTAAGGTGCTACAAGCGAACAAAGGGTATAAACCATCTTCAGAAATTAAGATGCATCTTCGTGTATACAAACAAAGACCAGATGTCAAATCAGTTGTACATGCACATCCAATGTATGCCACAGGATTTGCTATTGCTGGTATTCCATTAACACAACCTATTATGCCAGAGGCAGTTATCTCACTAGGTTGCGTACCCATTGCTGAATACGGTACACCATCAACAGAAGAGATTCCAGATGCAGTAGAGAAGTATTTACAAAACTACGATGCAGTTTTGCTTGCGAATCACGGTGCATTAAGCTATGGTGATGGACTTATTAATGCCTACTACAAAATGGAAGGCTTAGAATTCTATGCACAGTTATTATTTATTTCAAAGCAACTAGGTGGACCAAAAGAGTTATCAGATGACAAAGTGCAAACCTTATACAACTTACGTTCTAGCTATGGTTTAACAGGTAAACATCCAGCTAACTTATGTAAAACAAATGGTTGTGCACCACAAGCTGCACCAGCACCAGAAACAACACCAGATGTTGATGTGAGCAAATTAGTAGCAGAAGTAACAAGACGTGTGATTGAGCAATTACAATAATACTTTCTACAAGTTAGGAATGATGAACCAATGAAGCGTTCCAAGAGATTTGAGATATTAGATAAGCGACCAGTCAATCAAGATGGATATGTTGACGAATGGCCTGAAAAAGGATTTATAGCCATGAATAGCCCCCCTTGATCCTAAATCATCAATACAAGTAAACAATGGCAAGATTACCATGATGGATGGTAAGTCAAGAGAAGCGTTTGATTTTATTGATCAATTTATCGCGGATTATGCTATTAATACGGCCATAGCGAAAGAGATGATGGCTATGGATGCTTTAGAAATAGCCAGAAAATTAGTTGATATACATATAGATCGAGATGAGATCATTAAGATTGTATCAGGGCTTACCCCTGCTAAGATATGTGAAGTGGTTGGACACTTGAATGTGGTAGAGATGATGATGGCCATGCAGAAAATGCGAGCAAGAAAATCACCGGCCAATCAAGCCCATATCACCAATCTAAAAGATAACCCTGTACAGATTGCAGCAGATGCCGCAGAAGGAGCACTAAGAGGCTTTGCAGAAGAAGAGACAACCGTAGCTGTAGCCAGATATGCACCATTTAATGCTATTGCACTGTTAATTGGTGCTCAAGTAGGAAGGCCAGGGGTTCTCACCCAATGTGCTGTAGAAGAAGCCATTGAACTGGACCTTGGTATCAGAGGGTTAACAACTTATGCAGAAACTATTTCTGTCTATGGTACAGAATCCGTATTTATCGACGGAGATGATACACCTTATTCCAAAGCATTTTTTAGCATCAGCTTATGCCTCAAGAGGACTTAAGATGCGCTTTACATCCGGTACAGGATCAGAGGTTCTCATGGGTAATGCAGAGAGCAAGTCCATGCTTTACTTAGAAACACGCTGTATTTTGGTAACAAAGGGCGCAGGTGTTCAAGGTTTACAGAATGGTTCTGTGAGCTGTATTGGTATACCGGCTTCCGTACCATCTGGTATTCGTGCAGTATTAGCTGAGAACTTAGTAGCAGCTATGCTTGATCTTGAAGTAGCATCTTCTAACGATCAGAGCTTTACACATTCGGATCAGAGAAGAACAGCTAGAACCATGATGCAGTTTCTACCAGGTACAGATTTTATTTTCTCAGGCTATAGTGGCACACCAAACTACGATAACATGTTTGCAGGGTCTAACTTCGATGCAGAAGATTTTGATGATTACAATGTGTTGCAACGGGATTTAATGGTCGATGGTGGATTACGTCCAGTTAAAGAAATAGATGTGATTGCTGTACGAAGAAAGGCAGCAAAAGCCCTCCAAGGTGTTTTTAGAGAATTAAATCTCCCAGTGATCACTGATGAAGAAGTAGAAGCAGCAGCTTTTGCTCATGGTAGTCACGATATGCCAGATCGTGATATTGTAGCAGACTTAGCAGCTATTGATGACATGATGAATCAAGGTATTACAGGACTTGATATTGTAAAAGCACTTCATAGAGCAGCTTTTCCAGATGTGGCAGATAGTGTGCTAAACATGCTAAAACAACGTATATCAGGCGATTATTTACATACATCCGCTATACTAGACAGAGATTTCAATGTGGTCAGTGCTGTGAATCATAAGAATGATTACAGAGGGCCTGGTACAGGTTATCGCATGCCTGAGGATAGATGGGAAGAGATAAAAGATATTCCACACATTATTGATCGTCATGATTTATAAAGGTGGTGAGACAGTGGAACTTAGTCAGGAACTTATAGAACAGATAACTCAGTTAGTTGTTAAGGAATTGAACAAGTCAGTAACACCTTCTAATAAGCATTGTACACAAGAAACAAGTACATCTATTTATAGAGATGTTCAGGTGTCAGACAGAGGGATAAATCGTAAAGAAGTGGTTATCGGCGTGGGACCGGCTTTCGGTAGTGTGATTAAGAAAACCATTAATGATTTAGCTCATGAACAGGTCATAAGAGAGATGATGGCAGGCATTGAAGAAGAAGGTATGATACCACGTATCATACGTGTGAATAAGACTTCTGATGTAGCTTTTATAGGAAAAGAAGCGGCAAGATTATCGGGTTCAGGCGTATCTATCGGACTTCAATCCAAGGGAACAGCTATTATTCATCAAAAAGACTTATATCCTCTTACGAATTTGGAACTATTCCCGCAAGCACCGCTATTGACCTTAGAAACCTATCGTCGTATTGGGAAAAAATGCAGCCAGATATGCAAAAGGTGCACAGGTGAAACCCATTGAGAGTCAGAATGATTTTACAGTACGTGCCAAATATCAAGTGAAGGCAGCTCTTATGCATACCAAGGAAACAGAACAAGTCATTCTTGGAAAAGATTCAGTTGATATCCACCTGCAGGCATAGTGGGAAAGGAAGGAATAGATCATGGTGAAATACCCTTTGCCAAAAGACCAAGTGAAGAGTTATACCGGTAAAGCATTAGATCAGATTCAGATGGAAGATGTCCTTAAGGGCAACGTGGCATCGGATGATATTAAAATATCAAAAGAAACATTACATCTACAAGGTGAGGTTGCAAGGGATGCAGGTAAGAATCAGATTAAGCAAAATTTTGATCGTGCCAGTGAACTAACCAAAGTAGAAGATGAGCTCATTCTTGAGATCTATGACAAATTAAGACCTCATCGTGCAACAAAAGAAGAACTACTTACATATGCCAACACACTTGAACATCAATATGATGCAAGTGGATGTGCTGATTTCATAAGAGATGCAGTAAAGGTCTATGAGCGTAGGGGTATTCTTCGTAAATAACAGATTATAGAAGATACATTAAGTCATGATGACATGATTTATATGGTTCATTCAATAGATATAGAATTCAGGTGATTAGATGAAACTCATTGCAGGCGTGGATATTGGGAATTCTACTACGGAAGTCTGTATAGGAAAGATTAATGATCGGGGTATGTTACAATTTCTCACCAGTTCATCCATTCGTACAACAGGTACGAAAGGAACTCTAGAGAATGTAAAAGGTATTATTGAGGCGTTGCAATTAGCCACAGATACAATCCATTGTACCCTTACGGATCTAGCCGTTATACGGATTAATGAAGCAGCTCCAGTCATTGGTGATACAGCTATGGAGACCATTACCGAAACCGTTATTACAGAATCGACCATGATTGGTCACAACCCGGATACACCTGCTGGAGCTGGATTGGGTGAAGGTTATATATACCCCATTACAGCCATTGATACTTTACCAAAGGATCGACGTTACATAGCACTTATATCAGAGCACGTTCATTATGAAACCGCTGCAACATGGCTAAATGGCTTAATGAAAAGCTATGATATAACAGCAGTTGTGACCCAGAGAGATGAGGCAGTCCTCATTTATAATCGTTTGCAACACAAGGTACCTATAGTCGATGAAGTCATTTATATGGATAAGATTCCTCTTGGTATGAAAGCAGCTGTAGAAGTAGCACCAGAAGGTCATACCATTGAAACGTTATCCAATCCATATGGTATTGCTTCTATCTTTGGATTAAGTCCTGAAGAGACGAAGCATGTGGTACCTATTGCTAGTAGTTTTGTAGGCAGTCGTTCAGCTATTTTCATTCGTACCCCAAAAGGTTCAGTGAAAGAACAGGCCATCAAGGCTGGTGAGCTTACCATACAAGGTGAGAAACTTACGAAGAAAGTTCAGGTTGACCAAGGTGCAGATGCCATCATGTCAGTATGTGAAGACATCACACCTATTATAGATATTAAGGGTGAACAGGGTACGAACATTGGTAGGATGATAGACCACATCAAGGGCAATATGGATGCATTATCCAGTAGCATACGGATGTGAAAATAAAAGATCTATTGGCAGTGGATACATTAGTACCTGTAGATGTAAAAGGTGCGTTAGCAAAAGAAGTATCCATGGAACATGCTGTAGGTATTGCCGCTATGGTGAAGACAGAGCATTTGCCTATGGAGAAAATTGCAAAGAAGCTACAAGATGAAACAGGAATCTATGTAAAAATTGCTGGTGTTGAAGCGGTCATGGCTTCTCTTGGAGCATTAACCACCCCGGGAACCAAACTTCCCATTGCCATATTGGACTTAGGTGGTGGGTCCACAGATGCTGCAATATTGGATGAAACAGGTTGTGTGAAGTCTGTTCACCTAGCTGGAGCAGGACAATTAATCACCATGTTAATCGATACAGAATTAGGCTTCATGATCGTCACCTAGCCGAGAAGATTAAGAGGTATTCCTTGGCCAAAGTCGAGAGTCTCTTTCATATTCGTATGGAGAATAAGGCCATACAGTTCTTTGAAGAACCTTTATCACCAAAGCTTTTTGGCAAAGTGGTCGTTATGGATGAAGAGGGCATGATACCCATAAACGTCTCAATCAACATGGAAAAAATCATGGAAGTTAGAAAAAAAATGAAGCATAAAGTTTTTGCTGGAAATGCTATAAGAGCCTTGAAGCAAATAGCACCAGATGGTCAGATTCGCCTTATTCCTAACATTGTACTCGTTGGAGGTAGTGCTCTTGATTTTGAAATACCACATCTTATTATGGATGCATTATCACCTTATAAAATCGTAGCAGGAAGAGGAAATATACGACGTGTGGAAGGCCCAAGAAATGCAGTTGCAACAGGTTTGCTAATGTCTTATAAAGGATAAGTTAAGAAGGTGAAAACATGGAACAACCTAGACCAGAGATTCATATTCACTACACCAATGAAGACAAAAGGTACAGACAAGAAATATTGGCAGGTATCGAAGAAGAAGGTCTATATTGCCACTGTTATCCTAAGAGCATAAGTGATCCTACCCTTAGTGCTTACAAAGCAGCAAGAAGTTCCTTGTTAGGTGTAGGTATTGCCATAAAGGGTCACGAAGTTGTCCTTCATATGCGTGATTTAAGACAAGAAGAACCTCTCATGCATATTAAGACAGAAGATAAAGTCATATTTAGAACCCTTGGCAGTAATGCTGCTAGATATATCAAAGGTATTCCATTTAAAGATATGGATATTGATAAGTTGAATTAAATAATTGCTATAAGACCAGCGATGATTTGATGCTATTCAACTTACAAAATCAAGAAAAAATATATTGAGCTTATTGAAATGGATGGTTAGATGTTTAAGTTCAATAGATAGTGATGAGTGCCATTCAATATATAATAAAGGATTGAAAAATGATGAATAATCAGATCCATGTGTTTACAAAACAAGGTGATGGTGGACAGACAAAATTATATGATGGTACACCTGTGGATAAAGATCACATGGTGATTATCACCAATGGTCATATGGATGAATTAACATCTCATATAGGTATCGTCAAAGCGATGGCTCATGATGAAGCGTTGATAAAGCAGTTAGAAGTCATTCAGAAACAGCTGGTTCATATGATGGGGTATCTGGCAGGATTACAGAATAGGGAAGATATAAGTGGATGGGTTCAGCTATTAGAACAATGGATTATCGCTTATGAAAGCAGTTATCCCACACAACGATCTTTTATTTTGCCTGGTAAGACACAGATCTCAGCTGAATTAGATGTGACAAGAACAGTATGTCGTAGAACAGAGCGAAGTTTATTAAAAATAAGTCGTGGTCTAGATGTAGAAGCGCATTATCTTCAATACATAAACCGTTTATCAGATTATTTTCATGTGGTTGCACGATATGTAGAATTTGTTCAAGTGATTGAAGAGGAAGTATTGGCAGTTATGAAATCTTCTAAGATGAGTACCCATTCTAGTGATGGATCTAAGAAGGATCTGAGTCTTGAAAAAGCTGATAGGGTTATTGAAGAAGTAAAGAAGAAAGCTAAAGCCATGGGGTTGAAGGTGGTGATAGCTGTGACAGGTAGAGAAGGGCATCCAATAGCTGTTCAGGTGATGGATGATGCTTATATAGCTAGTTATGACATAGCACTAAACAAGGCATATACATCAGTGAGTTTGAAAATGACCACGGATCAGTTGAGTGCTTTAGCTAAACCAGATGGACCTCTATATGGCATTCAGCATACCAATGGAGGACGTATTGTCATTTTTGGTGGCGGAACACCTCTAACCCTTCAGGGCAAGATTGTTGGTGGATTAGGTGTGAGTGGTGGAAATGCTGAGGAGGATACCCAGTTAGCGAATTATGGATTGCATATATTCGAAGAAATTAGCTATAAAAGTTGAATGTAAGAGATGGTTATGAACTCAGCAATGATTAAGAACGATTCAGCTTACATGATCAATAAAAATATATTGAAGTAAAAAACACTAGTATGTAGAGTGTCATTTAATATATAAGGAAAGGAGAGGATACGTGTGGTTCAAAATGTGGATATAGAGTCAATTGTTCAGCAGGTGATTGCCAATATGCATGCAGAACGAAAGGCAGAGAGTAGTGATTTATCTTATGGTATTTTTTGAACGGATGGAAGATGCCATAGAGGCTAGTATGATGGCTCAGAAGAAAGTGCATCAGTTGCCCATGGAATTCCGTGAGAAGATTATAGCAAATATTAGGAAAAAAACCATCCAAAATGCAGAGACCATGGCTGAATTAGGTGTGAAAGAAACAGGTATGGGTCGTGTTGGTCATAAGGTTCTTAAACATAAATTAGTAGCTGAGAAGACACCGGGGACTGAGAATATTACGACAACAGCATGGACGGGTGATCGTGGACTTACATTGGTGGAGCAAGGTCCTTTTGGTGTCATTGGTGCTATTACACCTTCAACCAATCCTAGTGAAACCGTGATTTGTAATAGTATAGGGATGTTAGCAGGAGGCAATACAGTGGTATTTAATCCTCATCCAGGTGCTATTGGCGTTTCTAACTATGCTGTGCGTTTAATTAATCAAGCATCTGTTGAAGTTGGTGGTCCTAATAATATAGCAACATCTGTGGCAAAGCCAACACTTGAGAGTGCAGATGTGATGTTCAAACATAAGAGCATTCATTTATTAGTGGCTACGGGGGGACCAGGTGTGGTAACAGCAGTTCTGTCATCTGGTAAACGTGCTATTGGTGCAGGAGCAGGTAACCCACCAGTTGTTGTAGATGAAACAGCAGATGTCAAGAAAGCAGCATTCGATATCTATAACGGTGCTACCTTTGATAATAACTTACCTTGTATTGCAGAGAAGGAAGTTATTGTTGTTGAGGAAGTTGCAGATGAGCTCATGTACTACATGGAAGAAGCAGGAAGTTATAAGTTGAATGAGAAGGAAGTCAAGCGCTTGACAGAGACTGTTCTCATGAATAGAGATGGTAAGTGGCTATTGAACCGTGAGTATGTAGGTAAAGATGCAAGTGTTATTTTAAAAGCTATGGGTATTACAGTGGATGATACCATTCAGTGTATTATTTTTGAAGCAGATGGGAAACACCCATTAGTTGTAGAAGAATTAATGATGCCGATACTTGGCGTGGTGCGTGTGAAGACTGTTGATGAGGCTATCGACCTTGCAGAAGAGCTTGAGCATGGTAATCGTCATTCAGCCCATATGCATTCTAAAAACGTAGATAATCTAACGAAGTATGGTAAGCGCTTGGATACAGCTATTTTTTGTTAAGAATGCTCCTTCCTATGCAGCACTTGGTTTTGGTGGAGAAGGGTATTGTACCTTTACCATTGCCAGTCGTACAGGTGAAGGGTTAACAGCAAGTAGCACATTTACGAAGAGTAGACGATGTGTCATGGCAGAGAGTCTTTGCATTCGTTAAATGAGTTGGCGTGGCAAGAGGTATATAAAATAAGATATAAAGCAAGATTTAGAAGTTATATGGAGAGGAGTGGCTATAAAATGGAATTAAATCATATTGATATTGAATCCATTGTGAAACAAGTGATGAGTGAAGTAGTGGGTCAAGGTGCTACACATCCACAAGCACAGACGAGTAACACAGGTCCGGTACCCCAGAGAGCCCGTGTTGCCATGTTAACAGATACCAAGAAAATAGAAGTAAAAGCTTTTGATATTCCAAGTATTGATGATGATGAAATGCTCATTCGTGTTGAAGGTTGTGGCGTATGCGGGACAGATGTTCATGAATATAAGGGAGATCCATTTGGATTAATTCCTGTTGTACTTGGTCATGAGGGAACAGGTGAAATTGTTAAGATTGGTAAAAATATTAAACAAGATACCATCGGTAATGGATTAGGTATCGGCGATAAAATTGTAACCAGTACTATTCCTTGTGGGGTATGTGATAGTTGTTTAACCATGCCAGATAAGGATAATCTATGTGAGAATTCTGGTATCTACGGTCTAATCCCAGATGATGAGAAGAAGTTCAATGGTTGGTTTGGTGATTACTTAATCATTAGAAAAGGTTCAACATTCTTCAAAGTGAATGATATGGATCTTAAGACAAGATTACTCATCGAACCAGCTGCTGTTGCTGTTCATGCTGTAGAGCGTGCCAAAACAACAGGATTATTATCTTTTAATAGTACAGTACTTATTCAAGGTTGTGGACCTATTGGTTTGCTCGTAATGGCAGTTATTCGTACCATGGGTGTTGAGAACATTATTGCAGTTGATGGCGATACAAACCGTTTGGATATGGCAAAGCGTTTAGGTGCTAAGCATACAGTGAACTTCAGACACTATAAAGATCATGACCAATTGGTACTTCGTATTAAAGAAATAACAAAACGAGGTGCAGATTTTGCTTTCCAATGTACTGGTGTCCCACAAGCTGCGGCGAATATATGGCATTTTGTTAAGCGAGGTGGAGGTTTATGTGAGGTAGGATTCTTTGTTGATAATGGTAATTGTTCCATTAACCCTCACCAAGATATCTGTAATAAAGAGATTACAGCAGTCGGTTCATGGGTATATAAAGTATCGGATTACCCGATCACACTTGATTTCTTAAGAAGAGCAAAAGGTATAGGGTTACCTATTGAAGATCTGATTACACATGAATATCCATTAGATCAGTTAAATGAAGCCATGGATACGAACATGAAGCAAGCGGGTATTAAGATTGCATATGTGAATAAATAAAATTCCTACGCCTAAGGGTGTGCATGGAAGGGAATGTTAATGATATGAATCAGGCAGTTGGACTTTTAGAGGTATTTGGATTAGTTGCTGGTTTTGTAGCGGCGGATGCGGCTTGTAAGGCTGGGAATGTAACCATCGAATCTTTTGATAAGAATAAGCCTCTAAATGCAGATAAATTACCTGTTCCATTACTCGTGTGCCTGAAGATTCGCGGTAGTATTGACGATGTAACGGCAGCACTTGAGGCAGCAGAGCGGGTGGCGAATGACTTGACAGGAGTATACAGTAAACATATGATCGCAAGACCCACTGAGGAGACAGAGAAGATGTTAAACCTTAATTGTCTTCGAGGGTAGAAGAGAGCAATAACATTGCCCTTGCAAGTAAACGAAGTCATGGTACAAAACATGATTGATCATGTGATGATTATAAATAAAAGACAAATAGAATATCTGAGAAATTATAAGGAGGAATTAGTATGCAAGAAGCATTAGGTATGGTAGAAACGAGAGGATTAGTAGCAGCAATTGAGGCAGCAGATGCAATGGTTAAAGCAGCAGATGTTGTACTTATTGGTACGGAGAAGATTGGTTCAGGACTTGTAAGTGTTATGGTAAGAGGTGATGTAGGAGCAGTTAAGGCAGCTACAGAAGTAGGTTCTGATGCAGCTTCTAGATTAGGTGAATTAGTAGCCGTACACGTTATTCCAAGACCTCATACAGATATTGAAAAGATTTTACCAGGTATTAAATAGCAATAGGATGCATCAGGGAGTTCTCTAGAATAAGAGACGAGCTTGCTTGACTTGAAAGGAAGAATTAATGGTGAAGGCTTTAGGCTTAGTAGAAATATCAGGCTTAGTACCAGCGATAGGTGCATTAGATGGTATGCTTAAGACAGCGGATGTGGAAATGGTAACTTGGGAGAAGAAGTTAGGTGGTAGGTTAGTCACCATTATTGTTAGAGGATCAGTGTCTTCCGTTACCGCAGCTGTAGGTTATGCTAAGGACATGAGAGACATTAATCTAGTAGCCCATGCCGTTATCCCTAATCCTCATGAGGAATTAGGTAAACTCATAGAAACAAGTACTGAGAAATATGATTATCTGTAGCTAATGGAGTGATAAACCTCCTTACTGTGGATACATGAGATCCATGGAATAATGATAATAGACCCTATAATTGGTGGTGTTAGAGATGCCAGAAGTAAAAGAAAAAAGAAGAAGTTGTCTTAGAAGAAATGCCTAAGAAGGCGAAGACTAAGAAAGCTAACAAAGCAAAAGCAACTCAGAAAAAAAAGTCAAATACCGAAGAACTTAAAACAGAAATTAAAGAACAGACAATTATGAAGGAGGAAAAAAGAATGGAAGCTTTAGGAATGATTGAAACAAGAGGATTAGTAGCAGCAATTGAGGCAGCAGATGCAATGGTTAAGGCAGCAAATGTGACATTAATTGGTACAGAGAAAATCGGTTCTGGTTTAGTAAGTGTAATGGTAAGAGGTGATGTAGGTGCAGTAAAAGCAGCTACAGAGACTGGTTCACAGGCGGCTTCAAGACTTGGTGAATTAGTAGCGGTTCACGTTATTCCAAGACCACATGGTGATGTTAGCAAGATTTTACCTAATATTCAGTAAGAAAACAACAGGTAACAACCTAGTAAAGATCTGGCTGTTCAAGAATGATAGAATGTAATGAACAGTTAAGGAACTTTCAGCCTATGCGAAGGCTTATGATAATCATAGGTAGAGAGTGAAAGGAATGAGAAGATATGGATCAAGCAGCTCTTGTTGATTTAATATCAAAACAAGTACTAGAAAACATGAATAAGAGTCAACCTAAAAGGGGTATTCCTGTAGGTGTATCAGCTAGACACCTTCATCTTAGTCGAGAAGACGTGGATAAATTATTTGGCAAAGGTTATGCGCTAATCCCTATAAAAGAATTAATGGGTGGTCAGTATGCTGCCAAAGAAACGGTTACAATCGTTGGTACCAAGCTTCGACCTATTGAAAACGTAAGAGTTTTAGGACCCATTCGATCTGCCACACAGGTTGAAGTAGCCAAGACAGATGCCATTCGATTAGGGCTCAATCCACCTGTTAGACCTTCTGGTGATTTAGCCAGTTCAGCTCCGATTACCATTGTGGGACCAAAAGGAGCTGTGACCAAGGAAGACGGTTGTATCATAGCTATGCGGCATATACACATGTCACCTAAGGATGCAATAAACTATGGCGTTAGAGACAAGCAAATTGTCAAGGTTCAAGCAGCTAGTGAACGAGGTGGCATACTTACCAATGTATTGGTTCGTGTTCACGATACCTATACCCTAGAGATGCACATTGATACGGATGAAGCCAATGGATTTGGTATTAAGTGTAATGACAGTGTAGCAATTATAGCATCATCATAATACAGCATTCACATCCTCTACTGATAGCAGATAAATGGTAGGGCGATGGTGTCTTCTAAGGAAATGGCAGTGTACAATGTTATTTCCTTAGAAGTGTTTATTTAAGATACATACCAAGGTAGGTGAAGAGGATGATCGTTGGAAAAGTAGTTAGTACAGTTGTATCCACAAGAAAATTAGATAATCTGGTAGGTAGTAAATTTCTTGTTATTGAAAGTACAGCTAAGATGGGAACAGAAAAGAGACTTGTAGCAGTTGATCAAGTAGGAGCAGGTATAGGTGATTACGTACTTATAGCATTGGGTAGTGCAGCTAGAATAGGAAGTAGAGGCAAAGAAATATCCATTGATGCCGCAGTGGTTGGTATCATAGATGATCCCAGCGATATTGAGATGTAGGTTTTATATGAAGTTAAGTGCAACATATTGTGTTTATAAGTAAGCTAAGTTAATGATTTTAGTATCTATCATAAGATTAGAAGTGGTTATAAGAACAGCGATATTCATGTTATAAATGAGGTGAAAACGTGGAATATGCATTAGGCATGGTTGAATTTAAAAAAATATTGCCATGGGTATTACAATAACGGATCAAATGGTCAAAACAGCTCAGGTTACCATTGTAAAATCTTTGATAACATGTCCAGGAAAATATATGGTGATTATACGTGGTAGATTGAGTGCTGTACAGGCAGCTATAGAAATAAGCCGCAAATACAACGAGCTTGTAGCGGATCATTTTATTCTAGGAAATCCTCATGAGAGTATTTTTGAAGCATTTGGTGGTAAGTATCAGCTTGCTAAGAATGAAGCATTAGGTATTATTGAAACATCCAATGTACCTTGCTTAATTGAAGCAGCTGATATGGTTGTCAAAACAGCAAGATGCAATATCTTGAAGATCAAGATGGCAAGGGAACTTGGTGGTAAGGCACTTGTATTATTCTCAGGAGAAATAGCAGCTGTAGAAGCTTCATCAAAGGTAGCTATTAAATGTCTATCTGAGAAGGATAAATTAGTGAGCCATTCCGTAATAGCAAGTCCAGACCCCATGATCTGGGAAGATGTTATTTAAAATTAAATATGGTTAGTCCACAAAAAGTAGTTAGTATGACTTTTTTTTGTGGATTAACCTAAATATAAAATAGTCTGAATTGTCCATGTAAAATGGTTGCAGGCTATTTTTTTTATCTTATAGGAAACGACTAAAACTTCCTGAGGAAGACGAGGCATATCCTCTTTTGTTCACGTAGTGGCAAGTATTGAAAGTTACATATCATGAGTAGATGGATGATGATATAAAATATGCTAGAAATATATAAATCTATGCTCATTTCTGCCATTTAATTACGAGGTTATATTATATAAAATAACAGTATCAAAACAAGAAAGAAGGGTACACCATGTTAAAAAGTAGACCAGAATATGAAGCGAATATAGCCAAAACAAGAGATGAAAGAATGCAGTGGTGGAGAGATGCGAGATATGGTATGTTTATTCATTATGGACTCTATTCACAACTAGGTAGAAATGAATGGGTTATGGCACTTGAAAACTATGATATCAAAGAATATGAAAAACTAGCAGATACATTTGAAAACAAGGAAGGTTCCATACGTAAGTGGGCAAAACTCGCCAAAGCAGCAGGTATGAAATACATGGTTATGACAACAAGACATCATGAAGGATTTAGCCTATGGGATTCCAAAATTAATCCTTATAATGCCATGAACTATGGACCTAAACGGGATTTAGTCAAAGAATTCGTAGAAGCTTGTCGGGAATTTGATCTTAAAATAGGTTTCTATTCCTCTTTAATGGATTGGCATCATGAAGATAGTTGGAAGTGTGCTTTTGACCGTGAAGCAAGAATACGATTCACTGATTATATTAAAGAGTTAAACAGGGAGCTCATGACGAATTATGGCAAGATCGATATTCTCTGGTACGATGTGTCACGTCCAATGGAGTCACCAGAAGGGTGGAACTCTCTTGAACTCAATCAAATGGTGAGGGAATTACAACCTCATATTATTATTAATGATCGAAGTCAACTGCTTGAAGATTTTGGAACACCTGAGGAGCACTTAACACCTAGTGAAAGAGATTGGGAAGCATGTATGACTTTTAATGGCATTAGTTGGGGATATATTGATTCAGAGCAAGCAAAACCATATAGCTATACACCACAGCAAATCCTTGATATGATTCAAAAAGTAACATCTAATGGTGGTAATCTATTATTGAATGTTGGACCAATGCCAGATGGTACACTTCCAGAAGAGGTAATTGAGCCGTTAACAAAAGTAGGAAATTGGCTTAATGAAAATAGTGAAGCTGTATATGGTCAGCAAGATACAGTTAAAAGTAGAACATGTGTATCAGGTATTTGTAAAGTCACTCAAAAAGATAAAGTATATTATGTGTGGAATAAGATTTGGCCAAAAGAAAACACCCTTAATCTTGCGGGGTTATTTAATGCTAAATTAAAAGCTGTATCACTATTAAAAGATGGTTCATCTATTGACTTTGTACAAGATGGGCATCGTATAGTACTTAAGAATTTATCTGATAAGAATCCAGATCAAAATGTAGGTTTACCTGTTTTTAAACTGGAATTTGAGGAAGTCCCAGATTGTTATAGAGCAAGCTATTATCCACAACTGCATTTAGGGCAAACTTTTAAGTAGATTTATCACAAAAGGGACTGAATTAAAATAAATTTATTATTTTAATTCAGTCCCTTTACCTTAGAAAGATAAGTCATTATCAGCATCTTGAAAATGTTGTCGATATTCGGATGGCGAATATCCCATATATTGTTTAAAGGCTTTAGAGAAATGATATATATTGGTATAGCCTACTCGTTCACCTATTTCTGAAATACTTAAATAAGAAGAAATAAGAAGGAATTCAGCTTCTTTCATCCGTAATCTCAGAATATATTTCATTGGAGAAATACCTAAAGACGTTTTAAAAAAAACCGAATAAAGTGATTAGGATGAAAATTAAGTTCTTCTGCCAGTATTTGATTGTTCAAAGGTTTAGAAAGATTTTTTTGTATATAATGAAGAATATAAGAAATCTTCTCATTGAAACATAGAATCGGATTAGAGGGATTAGCACACTTATTGCCTTCTTGTATATAAATGGAGATAAGTTTGAGCAAGAGAGATTTAACCATTAGCATTGAAGATAAATCCTCACGACCATAATAACTGAGTAAGGTTTTAAATAAGCGAATCACCTGTGAATAATCTTCTATAGAATTTACATAAGGTAACTTAATGAAGTCAAATAAATGACTGTTACCAATTTTTGCATCAAAATGACACCAATATTTAAGATAAGTATTCGTGCTAATGGTTCCAAAAGCTATGTTTTTATCAGCAGGTAAGAGGATAAGATCTCCAGCTTTTGGAAAGTATCTTTTTTTTCCTTCTATTTCAACAAATCCTTCGCCGTCACATATATAATAAAAACGATTAAATTCTGGCTTTGTATCCTTTTCACGCCAAGTCTGGGATACCTTTGTATAACTCATTATACGTAAATTAACCTTAACATTAGCAAGCAATGCTTCATTCATTATTGACCACCTCATACGATATAAAGTAGGATAATTTTCTTTGGTATCAATTATAACATAGTCATTGAATAATCTGTATTATAAATAAATCACCAATATAACTTCTTTTTAATAGATGTACTTTATTAAATGAGTAGGTAATTATCATTAATGGATGAAGTAAGAATTAAAAAGTATTTTGATAAAAAATGTTAATTTAAAAAGGAATATTTGAATAAATAATTATATTAACTATTTAATGTTGTAATTGCAGTTAATTTGATTTAAAATGCAATTAAAGGGGTTGGAAATCACTTTTGCAATGTATTAGTGAAAGGAAGTGAAAAATGGATAAATACGATTATCTGATTCTTATGGAGCTTCAAAAAAAATGGAAGAATCAGTGTGGCAGAGTTAGGACGAAAAATAGGACTCTCAACAACAGGCACCTCTGAAAGAATTAAAAAATTAGAGCAAGAAGGTATAATTAAAGGGTATGCTGCCATACTAGACAGTGATAAAGTAGGTATGGATATTACCGCATTTATTACAGTCCCCATTGGTGATATGGATATTAAAGAGATGGCAGAATTTTTTAACGGGAATGCCTGAAGTCATGGAATGTCATAAAGTAACTGGGGATATGTGTTATTTAATTAAAGTAAAGGTAAAGAATACCAAGAAGTTAGAAAAGCTAATCGACATAATTAATAAAGTTGCTAAAAAATACGTATACATATCTAGCATTATCCACATTAAAAGAGACAATGATGTACAAGCTTGAAGAAAACTAAAACTTTTGAATTGGGGTATGGTTATGTTTAATAATATAAATGAACTTAAAGATTATTGTAAGGAAAATGAGATTAAAGTTATTGATTTTAAGGTGATTGATTTAGCTGGAAGATGGCATCATTTAACTATTCCAGCAGCACGTTTTACAGAAAGAACTTTGGAAGATGGTATTGGATTTGATGGTTCAAGTTATGGTTTTCTAACGGTTGAAAAGTCCGATATGGTCTTTATACCTGATTTAAGTAGCGCCTTTGTGGATCCATTTAATGAGGTACCACTATTAACGATGATCGGTAATATCTATTCTATTGGTGATACGATAGAACGTTTTGAAGGTGACCCAAGATATGTAGCCGAAAAAAACGGAGAAATATATGAAAGAATCTGGCATCGCTGACCAAGCTCAATTTGGTCCAGAATTTGAATTCTATATCCTAGACCATATTTCATACAAATCATCACCTAATCATATGGAAGTATTCTTAGATTCTGAACAAGCTGAATGGAACATGGGCAATAAAGATAGAAAGAATCTAGGTTTTAAAGTGGGCCGTCACAAAGGTTATCATGTGGATATCCCTTATGATGTGAATTTTTAATCTCAGAAACAATATGGTTTTGATGCTAGAAGAACACGGTGTTCCTGTTAAATACCACCATACAGAGGTTGGAGGACCTGGTCAATTAGAGATTGAACTATCCTTTGGTGGGTTACTGGAGATGGCAGACCGCACCATGTTAACAAAATATATATTAAAAAATGAAGCTATACGTAATGGAAAAACAGTGACTTTCATGCCAAAACCCATTTATGGTGAAGCTGGTAACGGTATGCATGTTCATTTTCAGCTATTTAAAGAAGGCAAGCCAATTTTCTATGATGCAGATGGTTATTCTGGATTAAGCCAAACAGCCCTTTATGCAATTGGTGGTATTTTAAAACATGCACCGGCACTGATGGCATTTACCAATCCTAGTACCAACTCCTATAAACGTTTGATACCAGGCTATGAAGCACCAGTAAGTATTTGCTATGCTACAGCTAATCGAAGTTCTGTTATCCGTATTCCAGGCTATGCTAAAAAACCAGATACGAAGCGATTTGAATTCCGTCCATCGGACGCTACAAGTAATCCTTATCTAGCTTTCTCTGCATTAATGATGGCTATGCTTGATGGTATTCGTCATAAAATAGATCCTGTAGAAGAAGGATTTGGACCTTATGATGTGAATATTTTTGAATTACCTGAAGAAGAAAAAGCAAAAATCAAAGGACTACCTAGATCCTTAGAAGAAGCAGCAGATGCTCTTGAAAAAGATTATGACTTCTTACTAGAAGGAGACGTTTTCTGCGAAGGCATTATAAAGGATCAATTAAAAGCTATTCGAAGAGATGCGTCTAGGGTCAACATTATTCCTAATCCTATTGAGTTCGAGATGTATTTTGATCTATAGATTGTAAGAATAAGAGCTATTCTGTCAATGTATTTACCTATGCATAAGATGTTAACTATCTTCATGTTGTAGTAGGGTAAATATATTGATGGGATAGCTCTTTTTAATGGTCCTTTTTATGCACAACTAACATCTAGAACTTCGTATAATCTTGGTTGTCATCCCCATAAAAGATATGGTATGATATATTCTATAAACGCGTATATTATGGATGGATAGCCAGAAGAATAAATATATTACTCATATAGTCTCAGCTAAAAGAGAAACTACAAAACAAACCAGATTAGAAAAAGTAATCCTGATGCTTAATAATCAGGAGAAAATGAAATAGAATAGTGGGGGATACAGATGATTGACTTAAGAAGTGATACAGTTACAAAACCAACGAAAGCTATGCGAGAAGCTATGTATAACGCTATGGTGGGTGATGATGTATATGGTGATGACCCAACAGTGAATGAGCTAGAAGCTTATGCAGCCAAATTAGTAGGTAAGGAAGCGGCACTATTTGTACCTAGTGGTACATTTGGTAACCAACTTGCGTTACTAACCCATTGCCAGAGAGGTGATGAGGTATTACTTGGAGATGATTGTCACATTGTGCAGCATGAAGTAGGTGCAGCAGCAGTGATTGCAGGGGTACAGCTTCGTACTTTAATCAGTAAGAAAGGTATCTTGGACCCAGAAGAAATTCGCAGTAAGATTAGGGAAGAAGAGTTGCACTATCCTCGTACAGGACTTATTTGCCTCGAGAATGCACATTCTAATGGTAGGGTAATACCTCTTAAAGCAATGGCCTCTGTTAGAGAGATAGCCCTTGAGAGACAAGTGCCTGTGCATTTAGATGGAGCGCGTTTATTTAATGCAGCTACATATCTTAAGGTTGATGTAAAAGAAATCACAAAGTATTGTGATACAGTCATGTTCTGTTTATCGAAAGGATTATGTGCACCTGTTGGTTCTATTCTAGCGGGAAGCAAGTCTTTCATAGAACGTGGAAGAAAGAATAGAAAGCTCATGGGCGGTGGTATGAGACAAGCCGGTGTTATTGCAGCTGCAGGTCTTATAGCCCTTAAAGAAATGCCCCAATATCTAAAAAATGACCATGAAAATGCTTTATATATGGGTAAGCAGTTAGCAGAGCTTGAAGATGTAACTGTTTTCATGGATGATATTCAGATTAGTATGGTATTTTTTAAAATAGAAAAAAAAGAGATAGATTATGATGCTCTTGTAACGTATTTTGCTGATGCAGGTATTCTCATTAACAGTCACGAAAATGGTATAATGCGATTCGTAACCAATCATGATGTGTCAAAAGAAGATGCCCGTACAGCTGTAGCAAAGTTACATGATTTCATAAAAAATCATTAGTATAATAATACACCTATTTTGTGGTTAAATAGGTACTCAGCTAAAGACTCAGAAATGGCATAAAAAAAGTAGTAAAAAAAAATGAAAAAAAAGACTTGACTATTACCGAAAACACAATATAATGAAAGAAAAAAGGGAATATCAGATTACAAATAAAATCATATTAGAGATTACATGATAATAGGACATCATTTGGATTATTGGTTGTAGATGCTTTTTGGAAATACCATAGATAAGATGTATTTCTTACTAAAGTTCACCATGCTGGGTGATGTTTTGTTGACCAAAAATATAGAGGATTTCCAGTCTGTTGTGGAAGGAAAAGAATATGAATAGAGTAGAATTATTAGGACGATGGACCAAAGAAAAATCAGAAGAGTTATATGGTATTAAAAATTGGGGAAGAAGATACTTTTCCATATCAGATAAGGGTGAAGTTCTTATTAATCCATATAAGGACGCAGAATCTGCAGTCAGTTTGAAAGATATTGTAACAGGTGTCAAGGATAGAGGGCTTGATATGCCAGTATTATTACGTTTTGAAAATATTCTAGATGCCCAAATATCTTATTTAAACGACTCTTTTAATCATGCCATAAGGAATCTAAACTATAAAGGTAGATACCAAGGTGTATATCCTATTAAGGTTAATCAACAACAACAAGTCATTCAAGAGGTAACGAAATTCGGTCAGCGTTATCACCATGGCTTAGAAGTTGGCAGTAAGCCAGAGCTCATTGCAGCACTCTCTGAAATGAAAGATAAAGAAGCTTGTCTAATTTGTAACGGGTATAAAGATGAGGAATTCATTGATCTTGGTTTATATGCCATCAAGATGGGATTCAAATGTTTTTTTTGTTATCGAAATACCAGGGGAACTAGACCTGATTCTAAAGCGTGCAGAAGCTTTAGGCGTTAACCCTAATATGGGTATTCGTATAAAACTATCTTCCAAGGCTGGAGGGCATTGGACAGAATCAGGCGGTGATAGAAGTATCTTTGGGCTCAATATGTCTCAGATTATTGCTATTGTAGATCGTTTGAAGAAAGAGAATAAATTAGATTGTTTAAAACTCATGCATTATCATCTAGGTTCTCAGATACCTAATATTCGAGATATACGTACTGCTGTTCAAGAGGCGGCAAGAGTATATGCAGAATTAGTTAAAGAAGGGGCACCCATGGGTTATATCGACCTTGGTGGAGGACTTGCTGTTGACTATGATGGTTCCAACACCAATTATACCAACAGTAGTAATTACAGTGTAGAAGAATATTGTACGGATATTGTGGAAGCGGTTATGACAGTAATGGATAGTTCGCAGATTGAACACCCAACCATTATTACAGAATCTGGTCGTGCACTGGTGGCATACTATTCAGTATTACTATTCAATGTCTTGGATGTAGCGACCTTTGAGGAACATGAAATTCCAGTTGAACTTGACGCTGAATTACCTGAAGAAGTGCATAATCTTCATGAGGTAAATCAGAAGTTAACGCTTAAGAATTTGCAAGAAAGTTATAACGATATTCTTTATTATCGAGATAACATTAGGAATATGTTTAATCATGGTAGAATCAGTTTAAGAGAACGAGCCGTTTCAGAAAAGATTTTCTGGAACACCCTTCATCAGATTGTGGAGAAAAAAGACAAGTTGAAATTCGTTCCAAGTGAACTGACAGATCTTGAATCAGCTATAGCAGATATTTATTACTGTAATTTTTTCCGTGTTTCAATCCATTCCTGATAGTTGGGCAATCGATCAATTGTTTCCAGTGATGCCTATTCATCGCTTATTGGAATTACCAACAAGGAATGCTGTTATTGCAGATATTACCTGTGACTGCGATGGTAATATTGATAAATTTATTGATTTACATGAAGTGAACAACACATTACCACTCCATAACTTAAAAGATGATGAAGACTACTATATAGGTATCTTTCTAGTTGGAGCCTATCAAGAAACACTGGGAGATCTTCATAACCTTTTTGGGGATACCAATGTTGTCAGTGTTAAACTTAATGGTGATGGGACCTATGATATAGTTAATGAAATATATGGTGACAGTGTACAAGATGTTCTAAGTTATGTGGAGTTTGATACAAAAGCTATGCGTATGAAGTTTCGAAAAACAGCCGAAGAAGCTGTTAAGAAGGGGTTGCTAACGCCGTCTGAACGACGAGAGATCATGCAGTCTTATGAAAATGGCTTGCTCGGTTACACATATTATGAAAGATAATGAGGTAATAAGAATGGTAAAAAATCAAAGAGCCATCATGCATGAAGGCATATTAAGTGACTATGATGAAAGCCAGGTAGTTGTATTTGGGATTCCCTTTGATGGTACAGTATCTTATCGCCCAGGTACACGATTTGGTCCACAGATGATAAGAAATGAATTAGATGGTCTTGAGACTTATAGTCCCTATCTTGAAAAAGATATGTAGATTATAATCTGTGTGATCTAGGAGATTTACCATTGCCCTTTGGTAATACAGAGAAAGTATTAGGCCTCATTGAGAAAGAAGTTGACGTTCTACTGGAAGACAATAAAAGGGTATTAGCCATAGGTGGTGAACACCTTGTATCCTATCCAGTTATCAAAGCGCATCTAAAAAAATATAAAGACATGCATATTATCCATTTTGATGCCCATGCAGATTTGCGTGATGATTATTTAGAAGAGAAATTGTCTCATGCAACAGTTATGCGACGGGTATATGAACAATTAGATACAGGCGAGGTATGGCAATTTGGTGTTCGGTCAGGCACAAAAGAAGAGTTTAAATTTGCTAAGAGCCATACCAACATGCATGCATTTAATCTAGAAGGAATAGAACAAGCCATTCAAGCCATTGGTAATCGTCCTGTTTATGTCACTATTGACTTAGATGTATTAGATCCTTCAATTTTTTAGTGGGACAGGTACGCCTGAGCCAGGGGGGGGCTTCTTTTACTGAACTGATGGATGCTATAGGCAAGTTAACGCAGCTCAACCTAATAGGCGGTGATATTGTGGAATTATCGCCAAGCTATGACCAAAGTGGTGTATCCACTATTGTAGCTTGTAAAGTGCTTAGAGAGTTATTACTCGTACTAGGAGATAATAAATAACTTGATGTGCAACATATGTATTAGCATAGATAAACCACAGAGCATTTTATTTATTTTTTATAGATAAAGGATTAACTTAGATCAACTTGAATGAAATATAGGATGTATACAAATAAAAACACATTAGGAGGTAATACCATGGGAAAAGCCCTTATTATTGGAGCTGGCGGTGTATCAAGTGTAGTGGTGCATAAGTGTTGTCAGAATCCAGAAGTTTTCGAAGAAATTATGATTGCAAGTCGTACTAAATCTAAGTGTGATGCCATGAAAGAAAAAATTAGATGGTGGTAAAACAATGATCCATACAGCGCAAGTTGATGCCGATGATACAGAGGCATTAATTGCACTCATTGAGGAATTTAAACCAGAAATGGTCATTAATGTAGCTTTACCTTATCAAGATTTAACCATCATGGATGCTTGTCTAGCTACAGGTGTGCATTACTTAGATACAGCCAACTATGAACCGCCTGAGGTACCTAAGTTCGAATATAAGTGGCAATGGGCGTATAAGGAGCGTTTTGAAAAAGCAGGTCTTACAGCTATTCTCGGTTGTGGATTTGATCCAGGTGTGACAGGGATATTTAGTGCATATGCTATGAAGCATTACTTTGATGAGATTCATTACATTGATATCTTAGATGCAAACGGTGGTGATCATGGGTATCCATTTGCAACGAACTTTAACCCAGAGATTAACATTCGTGAGATTACTGCTAACGGTAGATACTGGGAACAAGGTCAATGGGTTGAGACTGAACCATTGGAGATTAAGCGGGTATTTGATTTTGAAGGTATCGGTGAAAAAAGATGCATACCTTTTATATCATGAAGAATTAGAATCCTTAGCTATAAACATAAAAGGAATTAAACGCATACGGTTCTTTATGACTTTCTCACAGAAGTATATCACTCACTTAAATGTACTTCAAAATGTAGGTATGACCAGTATTGAACCTATTGAATATGAAGGGAAACGGATTCAGCCATTACAGTTCTTAAAGGCTGTATTACCTGATCCAGCCACATTAGGTCCAAGAACAAAAGGGAAAACCAATATCGGTTGTATTTGCCAAGGTGTGAAAGATGGCAAACCAGTGACTTATTATATCTATAACATGTGTGATCATGAAACGTGTTATACAGAAGTAGGCTCACAAGCTATTTCTTACACAACAGGAGTACCAGCTATGATTGGTGCCAAATTGCTCATGGAAGGTAAATGGAAAAAGCCTGGCGTATACAACGTAGAAGAGTTTGATCCAGACCCATTCATGGAAGAACTGAATCAGCAAGGGTTGCCTTGGCATGAAAATTTTAACCCACCTTTAGTGGATTAAGGATCGATGAATGATGAATGAACAAGATACGAAGATGTTAAAAAATATAAAAACACCAGCATATGTTGTGGACAAAAGGTTATTAACAAAGAATCTTGAAGTCCTAAAATATGTGCAAGATCAAACAGGATGTAAGATTTTATTAGCTTTAAAAGGGTTTTCCATGCATGCCGTATTCCCACTCATTGGGGAATACTTAGCTGGCATAACATCCAGTTCTTTATTTGAAGCAAAATTGGGGGCAGAATATATGCAAAAAGAAGTGCATATCTATGCACCTGCATACCGAGATGATGAATTTGATCGTATTCTGAAGACTTGTGATCATATTGTGTTTAATTCTGTCAGTCAGTATAATCGTTTTAAAGAACGAGTGAAAGATGCTGAAAAACCTATAGAATGTGGTATAAGAGTGAATCCAGAATACTCCGAGGTGGAAACAGCAATTTATGACCCATGCGCACCTCATTCCAGACTAGGTACTGTAGAGGGAAAAATTAAGCAAGAAGATTTAGAAGGTATAGATGGGCTTCATTTTCATACCATGTGTGAGCAGAATTCAGATACTTTAGAACGTACGTTAAGAGTTGTTGAAGAGAAATTTGGCAAATACTTGCACAAGATGAAATGGCTTAACCTTGGTGGAGGTCATCATATTACAAGAGATGATTATGATGTAGAGCGCCTCATAGGACTCATTAAACGTATGATGGATAAATATAATCTGATGATTTATCTAGAGCCAGGGGAAGCTGTAGCTCTTAACTGTGGATATCTTGTCACAAAGGTACTAGACGTTGTGGATAATGGTATGGATATCGCTATTATTGATTCATCAGCTGCATGTCATATGCCAGATGTTATTGAGATGCCTTATCGCCCTTTTCTTATTGGTTCGGGTAAGGCACATGAGAAGCCCTATACCTATCGGATAGGCGGCATGACATGTCTAGCAGGAGATATTATATCGGATTATTCCTTTGATCAACGACTAAAGATTGGGGACAAACTCATCTTTACAGATATGGCACACTATACCATGGTTAAGAATAACATGTTCAATGGTGTGAATCTACCATCCATTGCATTAATGGATGATGATGGTATCAAGATTATACGTGAATTTACTTATATGGACTATAAAAATCGATTATCTTAAATTTATAATTTATCAAGGAGCGTATAGCAAACAAATGAAGAAGGAAATGACTTATCAAGAGATGCAACTATTAAAAGAAAAAAGTAAAAAAAATTTTGAAAGAAAATCAAAGAAGGTGCAACCCAAGTCTAAGAAGAGAAAAAGTAAAATGAATTGGTATGAAGATGAAGAATATGATGATGAAAAAAATGAATAAAAATTGAAGTATACTTCTTTTGTTTTAGAAGGGGCGATCTCATAAAAGCAAATCATGTGCTTTTATGAGACCGCCCTGTTGTTCGTTAACCATTATTTACGATCTCTTGTAAGAATAATAAAGCCGACACCAATAAGGGCTACTGGCCAAAGTAAATCAAAATCAAACCAATGAAATATTTTCTCTGCAATGGATACACCACCGAAAATAATAAGGATGATACCAATAATAAGTCGTGTATTACCAGATGAAAAATGATGGGTTGGTTGATGTTTGTCATGCTCATCGTACACATAGTCATCAGTCATTTCTCTGGGTCTTTCAGGCATTATTAGCATAGCAACAAGGTAGGCAAGTACACCAAACCCCATGGTGAAAAAGCCAATAACAAATAAAATCCTAACAATGGTTGGATCAATATCTAGATATTCACCTAATCCACCACATACACCGCCGATGACGTGATTTTTTCTAGAACGATATAGTCGTTTATTCATGTATAATCTCCCCTTCACAGATAAGCATTCTGTATAGAATACTCTATATTTTAATATATTAATAGTAGTGCATGAAATATATCTATGATGTACTATTATTATGAAAGTCGTGTAATAGCATGTTTATTGCTATATTATAATATATTTTATGATATAATACAATCATATACTAGAAGTTAACCACTGAGGACATAGGAGGCGGATGACCATTGAAAATAGATTTATATGCCATTGCTATAACACCGAGTATTGCCCTTGCACTGATCATTTATTTTACCGATCGATATGATAAAGAACCTCTGTACCTCTTGGTTAGATTATTTGCCATAGGGGCATTTAGTATTCTACCTGTGTTATTTATTGAAAAAATACTGGATAACTTTAATATATGGACAGGCAATGGATTTGCCATCTATACATCTTTTATTGTAGCTGGTTTTACAGAAGAGTGGATGAAGCGATGGGTGGTATTAAAGTTTGCTTACTCTCATAAAGCTTTTAATGAAAAACTAGACGGTATTGTGTATGCTGTCATGGTTTCTTTGGGATTTGCCACAGTAGAAAATGTACTTTATGTTGTGTTTAGATTTGCTCACATGCCTACAATTGGGTTTCAGCGAGCCATCTTTTCGGTACCAGCTCACATGCTTTTTGCTATTACCATGGGCTATTATATCTCTCTAGCTAAGTACGCAGCCAATGATCGTCTAAAAAAAACATTACATGCGATTATCCCTTTTTATTCCTATTCTGCTACACGGTATATATAATTATATATTAATGTCAAAGAGTGAATCGTTATTGATGTTTTTTATCCCCTTTGTTATATTTTTATGGAGTTATAATTTGCGAAAGTTGAGTAGTTACTATAAGGAATCTAAGAGGGGACATGAGATAAAACACGAACAGGATGAAATATAATCTAGATAAGTATAAAGACTGACTAATCCATATAGCTTATAACATGAAGATAGTTGCTATAAGGGGTAAGGATTAGCCAGTCTTTTATAATATGTAGATATAATAATAAATATATTTTTATGAAACTATTTTACAGAAAAGCGGTACATGGTATAGGCTTTGTAGGTTTCACCAGGTGCTAAGAACGTACTTTCAAAACAGGATTGATTAATGGCATCTGGATAGTACTGTGTTTCTAGACAACATGCAAGATGAGGTTTTGTGTTAGCACCATGAGATAATGGTGTACCATCTTCCATTTGATTACATGCATAGAAAACTACAGCCTTTTGATCCGTTAGAACTTCCATATAACGTCCGCTAACTGGGTCATATAAAGAAGCATTTACATCCTCATCTTCTTTTAACATAAATGGATGGTCGTAACCACCACCAACGTTTTTAAGTTGTTCTTCATTTTTCTCTATATCTTGTCCAACATGTTTAGGTGTACGAAAATCAAATGCAGTACCCGCTACATCAGCCACACCTGCTGGAATAATATTCGAATCGACTAGACCATATTGGTCTGCATGAATCATTAAGGCTTGATTAAGCACATCACGTTTGCCATTACCAGCTAGATTAAAATAAGAATGATTGGTCATGTTTATGATGGTTTTCTTATCCGTAGTGGCTTTATAGAAAATTTCTAATGCATTATCATCGTTGAATTGATAGGTCACTTGTACATCAAGATTACCAGGGAAGCCTTCTTCGCCATCTTCACTTAAGTAATTAAGGGATAAAGAGACGTGATCTGTATCTACAATCTCGGTACACTGCCATAAGACTTTATCAAAACCTTTTATTCCACCATGCAATGTATGACCATTGTTATTATCAGCTAGAGTATAAGTGGTACCATCCATATCAAAGGTAGTGCCAGATATACGACCTGCTATACGACCCACGATACAACCGAAATATGGGGACTTTTCTTCATATTCCCTAATGGAATCAAAACCTAGAACAACACTTTCTATATGTCCATCCTTATCAGGAACCATAATATCTGTGATGATACCACCGTAATTTAAGATGCTGACGCTATAACCATGATTGTTATAGAGGGTATATTTCGTTACTTCTTCGCCAGTTTTTTGTAACACCAAAACTTGAAGATTTTATTTCCATGCTATTCAACTCCTTTCTTGGATTATACTATAAATTATTTATTTCTTCTATACATATTGCAAAATAATAGCAGTTATACTATTATTAGAGTTGAACGTTCATATCCTTTTCATGAGTCAGCATCATGAACGATAATATTCATATACTTTGAAAGCAAAGTGCATAAAAATAATATAAAATAGAGGAGACTATTATGGATAGTAATGTATTAGCAAAAGTACAAGATATTGAAATTACAAAACAACATCTTATGAACATCATGCGTTCTTTACCACAACAACAGATGATGGAAGTAAGTACCGAAGAAGGAAGAAAAAAAATTATTAGAAGAGATTGTTTCGAGTGAATTATTCTACCTAAATGCGTCAGAGCAACAATTAGATCAAGAAGAAGAATTCAAGCAAATTCTAGAAGAAGCTAAACATAGCTTACTACAAAGATTCGCTGTACAAAAAACTTCTTGAAAATATTACAGTAAGTGAAGAAGAAATGAAAGCTTACTACGAAGAAAACAAAGAAAGCTTCGTTGCTTCAGAAGAAGTAAGAGCTAAGCATATTCTTGTTGCTGAAGAAGACAAAGCAAAAGAAATTAAGGAAGAGATTACGAGTGGTGCTAAAACATTTGATGAAGCAGCAAAAGAGTATTCTACTTGTCCTTCAAAAGAAAAAGGTGGCGACTTAGGATTCTTTGGAAAAGGAAGAATGGTACCAGAGTTTGATAAAGCTGCTTTTGAATTAGAAGTTGGTACAGTAAGTGATATCGTTACAACACAATTTGGACATCACATCATTCTTGTTGAAGAGAAGAGAGAATCTGCAGTAAAACCTTTTGAACAAGTAACAGAACAAATTAATCAAACATTAGTAAGAGGAAAACAACAAGAAGTATATAGCGAAAAAGTAAATGAATTAAAAGAAAAATATAATGTAGAGTTCAATGAGGATGCATTAAAGTAAATGAAATGTTAGGGCTGCCAAAAGGCAGCCTTATTTTTTTTGTGGAAGGTTTCTCTATGTAAATCATATTGAAGATGTCCTAAGCCATTATATGGACGAATATGTTGAAATATGGTAATATAGTGTAAATAATAGAGATATCCAAGTTGAATGGGATAATGAATATAGTACCATCAATTATTAAAGCATTAAACGTATAAAATTAAGTTCAATATAGTCATGAGGATGTGAATGGAAATGGACTATTATGCGAATATCGAAGCATTAACAGAGGATAATAAAAGAGTCTTTGTGAAGATTCTAAGATTTGGACCGTTAACGAAGAAGAAAATCATTGAGTATACCCGTATGAAGTTAACCACATTAAACCGTTCTATTCAAGTACTCATGCATGCAAAACTGATTGTAGAAATAGGTGAACAAGCATCAACAGGTGGTAGGAAGCCAGCACTTTTTGATGTGAATTCAATGGCATATTATCTTGTTGGTATAGATATATCAAGAACGTATTCTAAGTTGATTATTACCAATCTTAAGCGAGAGATTCTATTTGATAAAGAATTCGAAATGAAACATGATATGACGCCTGATAAAACGGTAGATTGTATTAAAAAGTTGTATGCTAGAGGATTACAATCTCTAGGACTTAAGAAAGAATCTATATTAGGAGGTGGACTTGGAACCATTGGTCCATTAGATCCTAGTGACGGCATCATCTATAAACCCAGTAATTTTTATGCAAAAGGGTGGACTAACGTACCTATAAAAAGGATGTTGGAAGAAGCATTAGGCATTAAGATGGTTATTGATAATGGAGCCAACACGGCAGTTTATGGAGAATACCTATCAAGATCATTAATTGAATATAATAATATTGTGTATGTGAACTGTGGTATTGGTATAAGAACAGGTGTTATGGCTGGTGGTACCATTATATCCACTATTCACAATTCTAACGATGCTTTTGGGCATATGGTGGTTAACTTTGATGGGGAGCCCTGTTACTGTGGACAATATGGATGTATGGAATGTTATGCCTCTATACTTGCCATAGAAAAAAAGTATCGAAGTTATCTAAAATTGGGACAAGAAACAGACATTAATAAACCAATAAGCCAAATAACCTATGGTGACATTATTCGGGCAGCAGATCATGGTGAAGAACTTGCTCAAAAAAGTTTTAGCATCTGCAGCACGCATACTCGGTATTGGATTGGTAAACTATGTGACACTTGTAAACCCAGAAAAAATTATTCTTAGTGGACCAATGATGAATCTATCGGATATATTTTATCTCATGGTTATACGCTATATAAGAAGTGTACTCAAAGATGGTCATTCCATCGTTTTTGTACGTGGAGGAGCATATAAGGACAATGCCATTGCTTTAGGTGCTGCTCATATATTTTTGAGAGATAGATTACAATAAATAAAGGGACTTCTCATGAAAGCATTATCCTTTAGGATATAGTATAAATGCTTACAAGAGATAGTCCCTTTAAGGAAAATATATGGTTTTTTTTAGATTTCATGAATGCCATGTAGCACTAGTGAATATCGTAGTTTGCAATTTCTTTAATCTTCTTAAGGTCCTTATTGGTCTTGATATATTTATATAAACCTATGATACCAATAACAATGCCAAGAGGAATTAATATATAACCTATAATCTCGATTAATAAATCATCAGAGAATTTAACAAATGATGACCCTGCTACAATCAGGCTAAGAGCCGTTCGGATATAAGCTAACAGTGTTCTTTCATTGGCTAAAAAGGTTCGGTCTGTGGCTAGTAAGTCTCTAAGGATTAAAGAATCTTTTCTGAAAGCATAGACTACATTATCTCTTTTTTTACTTTGAATCATGTTAATTCACCCCAATTCCAGTCGTATCTATATAAAACCATAAACTTTATTCCGAAATGGTTTAAAGTCGAATGAGCAAAATCATATAAGAGTTAGGTTATATGATGATTAGCACATAAAATATAGTTTTTTATATCAATTCAACTTGATATATGTATATACTCATTATAACACTTTTGACCAAAATAGCAATAAGTAAAATAAATGTTTAAATAAAAGCTCTCATTCACGTAAAAATGGGTATAAAGATAGAGAAAAAAAGAAATAAAAGCTTCTTTCTGTAAAAAAAGGAAGAAAAAGACACATAAAAGACAAATTAAGTACAAAAGAATTACACTTATCAACTATATAATTCTAATTGACGACATAACATTAGACATAATATGACATCGAGAACGACATCATATTTGACAGACGCGTATAAACGCACAAAAAAAATATAATAGAGAATCCCCTCTCATTATAACCCAGAGAAAAGAGAATCAAGTAATTGATTCTCTTTTTTATACGTGCAAGAACGTAGTACTAAAAATTTATTTTCACACTTTATTGTGCTCAATGAAAAAAAATGTAGTTTTCAGTCAAAAGACACATAAAGTACATAACAGATACAAATGGAGGACACCTATCTGTTATATAATTCTACATGAAACAACAAATGTCTGACATGAAAACATCTTGTAAACATAAATGAAGGCATAACGAGAGACATGATTATAACTTAAATAAAACACAAATAGTACCTGAATATGACAAACTAGAGACAGAAAATAGTGACATATATAGTGACTTTGCGCATGAGCGCACAAAAAAAATAATAGAGAATCCCCTCTCATTATAACCCAGAGAAAAGAGAACCCATTAGGTTCTCTTTTCGGTTTTTCTTTTTTATTTACTGAATTCATCAATAATTTCTTGATTGGTTGGCCGACCGTCATCCCATTTACCACGTTTCATACGTGAAATAGGTGAAATAGGTCTAGTCGTTTTTGTTTCGTGTTTATGATCAAGTTTATCCCTCAGTTGTTGGATTCTATTCATACGAGCTTGAATCTCACTTTGATGTATATCAATAAGCTCTTGCTTTTTCTTACGTGCTGACAGTTGAGCTTTGGTTTTACCACGCATGACTAAAAAAGGTGAATACAATAAGGACTAGTGATAGAATGATTAAACAAATATCATACATGCCTATAATGAATAAGATAGAACTCATGATTAAAACCAAGCCTATGATTCGTGTCGATATGATGGACAGAGGGTCGTTATGTAAGCATATATTAACAACAAGACTATGTATAAAATTGTTAGCTGATAAACTTAGACCAACACCTAAGAGCAAAATAAAAATAATGATGATTTGTGTTTGAGTCAATTAGACACCTCCTTATGGATTAGTTATCGTATACTATTTTATCATATATTGTTAAATAAAGGAATGAGAACTCGGAGATTTATAATATATTTTATAAGTATATTGACGCTAATAGAATTATATGGAATAATAACCATATTACAGAATTGGAAGGTGATCTTAGTGAAATTAATGTTGGTTTCAGATATTCATGGCTCACTCTATTATGCTGAAAGAGCCATAGAAAAATTTAAAGAAGAAAAAGCAGATTATATGGTCTTATTAGGTGATCTGTTATATCATGGACCAAGAAATCCGTTACCAAAAGAATATGAGCCTAGCCAAGTGCTTACGCTGCTTAATCAATATAAAGATAACATCATAGCTGTTAGAGGAAACTGTGATAGCGAAGTAGACCAAATGGTATTAGAGTTCCCAATGATGAGCGATTATACCATTGTTTTCCATGGTAAGAGAAGAATATTTGTAACCCACGGTCATCTATTTAATGAAGGGAATATGCCACCATTACAAGAAGGTGATATGTTAATACATGGACATACGCATATACCTGTAGCAAAAGAGGTTCTAGGTAAATATATTATTAATCCAGGCTCCATATCTTTACCAAAAGAGAATAATCCAAACAGTTATGGTATCATTGAAAATGATACTTGCATGGTGAAGGATTTTGATGGACATGTCTTAAAGTCCATTAAAATACAATAATGATAGATAATAAAAAAGTACCGCATAGGTGAACTCATATTTAGTATAATTAAGTACCAGACAAAATTCTACCAAGGATAGCATATAAAAATAATGGATAATAATCTGCTGATTTTACGAATAAATTCAGACTAAACTTGGAGATAACGCACTTCAAATATATAATATCACTAAGAGATTCTATGAATCTCTTATAAGGATGTAAAAAAATGATACACCTATGGTTTTTTAGAAAACCAAAGGTGTTTCACTTTTTTTTGGTATTAGGACCTATCATTTAATAAAACATAGCCTCGCTCTAAGATTTAATTAATATTCATAATTAGCTTTAATTATTCTTGAAGTTATTCAAATACTAACATATCATCACCATTTCCACCAATTAAAACATCATCTGCTTCTTCATATACTAAATGTATTTTATCTAACATAAAACCATTTATTGTACAACAAACTCCGATATACGTTTCTCCTGCTTCAAAATATTCTCTTGATCCCTGTACTTTTTCAGTTTTCCAATCCCAGTACTCACATGTTTTTGGCACGTAAAAGTTATCAAAAGTTCTACCATTTTCATCTCCAACGTTAATATATGCATTGTCGTTGTAATTGATAATAAAATAATATGGCATATAGTAACCTGCTTTAGGAATTGTTACTTTATATTTTGCAACAGTCCATTTTCCACTATCAAAATCTCTACTTGTAAACGCTCCATATCCTCCTGCTCTATCAACTGTCATACTTGTGTTATTCTCATAGGGGTCTTCTCCTTCAATAACTACTAGAATCTCCTCTTTAAAATTCGCTAATTCCACTGTTGCTTGTTCTATCCTATTATCTAATTCTTGTATCTTATTATCTATATTATTCATAAGAGGATCAGCACTGGAGTAACCGGAATCTAATAAAGATTGTTTTTTAGGTTGTATGATGTTTTCTTTAACAAAATTAGCGGAGTTAAGTGCATATTGAATGTCTTCTTTACTTGTATTTTTTCTATCAAATAAATCAATAGCACTGACTACCTCTGCGTTTATTAAATCATAAGCTGCTTGAAGATATTCTGCTCTTTGCTCTTCTTTATTTCCAATATACTGCAACACCATACAATTAAAATCTAAATTACTACCTTCTACTTGAATATTAAGTAAGCCTTGCTCAATTTCAATTTCTCTAGGAACACTTACTTTAACACGAGGTTGTCCATCTTCTGTGCTATCTGCCTCAATACTATAAACAGTACCTCCACCATTTAAATTTTTTCACATTTAAATTAACGGCATCACTATGGGTGAAGACATAACTCAAATTGTAAGATCCTGTTTTAGGAATATATATTTGATAAGAAGCTTTACCATTTTCATTAAAATGTAATCCTAAATTAGGTACTTCCTCACCATTTTCATCAACAAGAATTTTTTTCAGTGTTTTGCGTAAAATTTGAATAATAGTTATTACCAAAGATTAGCATTGTATTTCCTCTTAATAAATATTGTGGATCTCTCCATATACTTAAAATAGTATCTTCACTCAAACTTGTGCGAGTTACTTCTGATTTATCTACTACTTTTGATTTAAGAACAATCAAACTTTCATAAGCATATCTATCAGATGGATCCATAGCTTCGAGCATTGTATCTATATTATGGGTAGATATCCAGTCACCACCGTTCAATAAATCCCATGCCAAGATGTTATTATATTTTCTTTCAGTTTCTTTAGCCAAATAGTATATGTAATTTGTTGAATTTGTTTTTGTTAAGCAGATGCCATATTTCCAATTATCCTTATTTGGTTCAAGATAGACTTTCTCAAAAGGTGTCGTATCATTACCAGCATAAAACTCAATAATTTTGTTCTGCATGTTTGCATTATAAGGTATAGTTATTTTTTTCAAGATTTTTTTAACTTATATTCAGTTGAGTCATTAGGTGAAAACTCGGAATATACTTTAACACGATAAATCTCTTCTGTACTCGTTGATTCAATATCGCCTATCGTTAAACCCTTTGTTGAATAAGGATCAAAAGCTATTATGTCAAATGCGTCATCATCAAAATTAGGTGGAATAAAATTTCTATATTCCCTTTTTCCCCCATGTTCAATCTCGTAATTATTTGCCCATTTGGATAATAGCGGTAAGAATTTTTTAAGTATACTAGTTGCAACTTTCAATACAGATCCTGGTTTGCCTATCTTGAAAGTAATAGTTACTTTACTATTAGCAGCTTTCCATATTCCTTTAATTGTTTTTTCTGTTATTCGCTCTTTTGGATGCTGTTTAATTTTTATTTTTCCATCTTCCACACCAGGTATCAACTCTTTAATGTCCTCCATGGGATTTGTTGCAGCATAAGCGCTATGTAAAAAAAAGAAATAATATTATTATTGGAACCAATAAATGGGGCAAAACTTGAAGTTGCTAGTAATACGGATAAACTTAACACTAATATTGTTTTTTTCATCATAAATTACCTCCTAGAGTCATTCTTATTTTGATGTGTCATTATTCAGACAAAACGATTTAATTTCAAGCCTCCTTTTTAAGTCTTTTTTAGTTGTTCAGAAAATCTTAACCCTCACAAATACCACATTTAAACATACTTACCATAATATATACTTGGAAAATTATAAATGTTTAATTTTTTAAGTGGTATATGTTTTGGATATAACTATATAAAAACATATTATTCTATAAAAGTCAACAAAATTGTGTTAAATTAGCCAAAATTCAAACAATTAACCAAATATTATATTAAGATTATTTAATTAAACTCATATTATATATAAGTTAAAACAACCACATAATATATTTTTGAAATCAAAAACAAGATATAATTAAAAAAATAATAAAATTAGAAATCAAGCCTAAATATTAAGGATATGCTATTAATTGACAGATTTGTTGTAATAAATATAAATCCGATTAAAAATAGACATAAAAATAGCTCTCCTTATGATGAACAGATTTCTATTATTGTATCTGTCTCTCATAAGGGGAGCATATCAAAAAAGCAGCTTTATTTTTATTAATTAATTATATCCATAGAATCCTTTGGTGGTTCATTATTATCTTCTGCCATATGTTTTAAAGCTACATGGAAAATTACGGCTATTAATCCATAATATAGTAGAATCTTAATACCAAAAGATAGTGGGATAGAGAAACTATTAATGAGTAATATAAGAAGGGATGGTAAAGTGAAAGCATATATACCAACTTTATATAATTCATTAAAGGTAAATGGTGTATTCATGATAGAGTTCATAATAAGTCCAATGATACTTGCAAATAAACTTTCGAGAAACTTCAATAAAATTGTTCCTATTATAATGACAACAAAGATGGAAGCAAATAGTATCCCTTTCATGGTTTGTAAGAAATCAATGACTTTAACTTTATCGATATGCATGTCTTCTATGGTATTGAATTCAAAAGGTATTGGTGGACTACCTTCTTGAGTGATAATAATACGCTCTGGTGTAATAAGATATCCCGTATCGTATCCAGCTAATTCACCATAGTCATACGTATCAGTCATATCTAAGATAAAGATTAAATCTTTGCCTTCAGTATGAATAAAAGGTTCATCAATATCCATATTGAGACGACCATTTTCTATATAAATATCAGGTGCTTCGTTAGATTCAAGAAATTGGATGGTTTGATCAATTGAAGTATTGGTACTATTAACCAAAACACCAGCGTATACAATACCAAAAACTAAAGATAGCAATAATAGATACCCGATAGCTTTACTTGTTTTTTCTCTACGTATTTGACTATAGATACTAAAATCAGTAAAACTTTTTATAAATTTAACAAAAATATTTGCGTTCTTTTGATTTTCCATATATTATCTCCTTTATTTTTAAATAGTTATTCACCATGATATGCTGAAAGAATCACAAAGTTTTAAAGCATATTCTAATGAAGAGATCCCCTTATTGGGAAGTGTTCCCATACGACACAATGTTAGCACAAATTTATTTATTCTTCAAGTCACCTTGGGGATAATTGTCTTTCAACTGATTTGTAATAAAGATTTAATGCTACATTATTGTGTAAACACTAATTTTACCGTATAATGAAGGTAGCATTAATTGTAAAAAGTTTACTATATATTTATATTGAACTTAAACATCTGATACAGCTATTTATATAAGTTCAATATAGTTACCTTGTTTTAATAAGTTTAAGCTTTAAACAATGGAGGGTTGCATATCCATTATTTAGTTCAACTTATATATATGAAAATGGTATCAAATATAAGTATACGCAATATACTAAAGATAAATGAAGCATGGACAAATGATAAGTAGGGGTATTCCACAAAAGTAAGCGATACAAAACGACTTAACGTGGTTTAACCTAAATATAAGGAGTATTGAGAATGTCATATATTGAATTAACCACACCTTGTATATTTGGTGTAGAATCTGTATTAAAAAAGGAAATAATGGATTTAGGTTATAAAATAAAAGAAGTTGAAGATGGTCGTATCACCTATGAAGCTGATGAACTAGGAATATGTCGTTCTAATCTTTGGCTAAGAACAGCCGAAAGAGTTCTCATACGTGTTGGCGATTTTGAGGCAACTAGTTTTGAGGAACTTTTTGAAAAAAAACGAAAGACTTGCCTTGGGAAAGATGGATTCCAGAAGATGGTAAGTTTTGGGTAAAAAAAAGTCGCTTCTATAAAATCAAAATTATTTAGTCCGTCAGATATTCAATCTATCATAAAAAAAGGCGATGGTTGAACGGTTAAAGAGAAATTATGGTGTGAATTGGTTTAAGGAAGATGGTGCACATTATCCCCTAAGAGTATTTATTAAGAAAGATCGGGTTACAATTTGTTTGGATGCAAGTGGAGAAGCCCTTCACCGTAGAGGTTATCGAACGTTTACTAGTAAAGCACCTATTAGTGAAACATTGGCTGCGGCCATGATCCAATTGTCACCATGGAATAAAGAACGTGTTTTGGTTGATCCTTTTTGTGGAAGTGGGACTATCCCAATAGAGGCAGCTATGATTGCTATGAACATGGCTCCAGGTCTTAATCGTGAATATGAAGCTGAAGCATGGAAGAATATTATTCCACCAAAATTATGGTTAAAAGCAGTTGATGAAGCAAATGACGTGATGGACACAACAAATAAATTTGCCATATCAGGTTATGATGTGGATTTTAAAGTGTTAAAACTAGCGAGGGAAAATGCCAAGAATGCAGGTGTTGATCATGCTATTCATTTACAAGAAAGAGATATGCGCAAGATTAGCCACCCTAAAAAATATGGTTTTGTTATAACCAATCCACCATATGGTGAACGTCTTGAAGATAAAGAATCAGTAATGGCATTGTATAAGGATATGAAAGTGGCCTTTGATCATCTGGATAATTGGTCTTACTATATCATTACATCTTTTGATGATTTTGAACGTTACTTTGGAAAAAAAAGCTAATAAAAAGAGAAAGCTGTATACAGGTATGATGAAAGCTAACTTGTACCAGTATTTTGGTGATAAGCCACCGAGAAGAACATAAATGTATTTGAGGGATATGTGGGGTTTTACTAAACTATAGTGAAAAGAGGTTGGAGTTTGAAACTTAATCAGTATATTAGAAATGTAGTGGTAAGTATCATTGTCATTGTATGCATTACACCATCTACAGTGCATGCGACGAATAAAGAATTAGCTGTAAGCATTGATAATGTGTATATTGAATATAATGACGATTATGGAAAACCATATATTGACGAGAATGATAGAACCATGGTTCCGTTACGACTGACCTTGGAGCAATATGGAGCAAAAGTGGATTGGGATGGTGAAGCAGGTCTAGCCATTATCACAGAAGGTGATGTGACTGTTCATGTACCTATTGGTGAGAAATATATTTATCGGAATGGTAAAAAAAATAGTTAACGATACCAATGCTGTTGTTATTGATAAACGGACATACCTACCTATCCGAGTGGTTATGGAGGCTTTTGGCTGTGAAGTGATTTGGGATGGGTATAACAGAGAAGTGGTCATATTTTCAAGGGACTATGATGCAGGCGATACACGTTTTGACCTTAGAGAAGAAGGGGGGCGTAACCTCTGTAAAAAAATCAGGGTGACCTTGGAACATGTTGGGCTTTTGCAGCTCTTGGTGCTATGGAGTCAACATTATTGGCAAGAACAGGGGAAAGTTTTGATTTCTCTGAGGATAATATGAGCTTAGGTCATGGTTATAATTTAACGCAAGACGAAGGCGGCGATTTTATGTTGGCTTTGGCTTATTTTGCCAGATGGTCCGGTCCTGTATTTGAGAGAGATGATGAATATGGTGATGGTGAATCGCCAGAACATACAAAGAGTACGAAACATCTACAAGAAGCCTATTTTCTTCCAGCAAAAGATATGGATATGATTAGGAAAACGATTAAGGCTTATGGAGGGGTACATACGTCTATATATTGGGATTATACTGACGATATAAACAATAGCCCCTATTATAATAAAGATACATATGCTTACCATTATAATGGTGCTAAAACCATAAACCATGATGTGGTTATTGTTGGATGGGATGATAATTATCCTAAGGAAAACTTTAAGATTCAACCTAAGAAAAAATGGTGCATTCATATGCAAGAATAGCTTTGGAACAGATTTTGGAGAAGAAGGCTATTTTTATATTGCATATGAAGATGTTTATGTAGGTACTCAGACGATGGTTTATAGTGGTATTGAAGATAATGACAATTATGATAAAATATATCAATCCGATTGGTTAGGGCTGGTAGGTAATATTGGATTTAATACAGATTCAGCTTTCTTTTCCAATGTTTATGCTACAGGTGATGCCCAAGAAGAATTAGCCGCTATTAGTTTTTATACAACAGGTATGAATTCGAAATATGAAGTGTATATCGTAGAGGATTTTAAGAGTAAAGACGATTTTTCTCGGAAGACTTTTGTAGATAAAGGATTTAAAGAGTTTAAAGGGTATTATACGATACCATTAACCAAATCAATTCCATTGGAAAAAAATAAAAAGTTTGCTATAGTAGTTAAAATAACCACACCAGGTAGTAAATTTCCTATTGCTGCTGAATTCAATAGGGATGTTAAGTGGATTGATCAAGTAGATATTCAAGATGGTGAAGGTTTTATGAGTTATGATGGGAAAAAGTGGGACGATACGGAGGAAACATTAGAGAGTAACGTCTGCTTGAAAGCTTTTACCAAATTGACGAAGTCTAGTGATGTAGGACCAAATGATTTGGCACCCACAGAACCGTTAAATGTGCCAGTTGATGAACAGACTACAGAAAAAAGAAACGAATCAATCTCAAGAGGATATACCCTTAGATTTAAGTGATCCAACACAGAATAAACAGGAATCAGAACCAGTTAAGACAACGCCTGTAGAAGATACAAAAACGCCGATTAGCCTTGTTCAGAATTTAGATAAAGATAGTGTAGCGGTTAGGGAAAAAGCAAAAAAACTATTAGGTTTTAATTAAAATATATTTAGGGGGTATGATATGAAGAAGCATTTATGTCGGATCCTTAAACAATTAAAAAAAGCGGGGAAGGTCTATATTCAACCCCACAACATACCGGATCCAGATTCTATTGCCAGTAGTTTTGGACTGAAAACATTACTAGAATACCAAGGAATTGAGTCCAAGATTATACATGTTGAAACCATTGAAAAAGCCAATTCAAAAAAGATGGTAGAACTGTTTAATATTGAGATGACGGTACAAGATAAAATTCTATATGATAAAAAAGATTACGTGATTTTAGTGGATTCTCAGATTGGTAATTCCAATATCACCAATCTTTTTTATGAAAATCGTTTGGTTGTCGACCATCATGAAGTGATGCAAGATACTTGCGATTACCTCTATGAAGATATAAGACCACACGTTGGTGCATGTGCATCTATTATAACGGAGTATTTCCAAGAAGAGGATATCCCAGTACCTCTTAATGTTGCTACAGCTTTATTATATGGTATAATGATGGATACAGATAATTTAACAAGGCGAGTTAGTGACTTAGATATTGAGATGTTTTATTTCTTATATAATCAGGCGGATATAAGTCTCATTAAATCTCTGAAACTAAACCAAATTGTAAAATCTGACTTGATAGCCTATGCAAAAGCACTAAATAGTGTAGAAATATATGGATATCTTGGATTTGTTCATATTGTGAACTGCAATGACTCCTTACTTGGAACCATAAGTGATATGGTAAATACCATAGAAGGTGTCCTCGTGGTAGTGGCCTATGCTAAACGAAGTGATGGGGTGAAATTCTCTATCCGTAGTGAAATGGGTAAAGTGAAAGCCAATACATTAGTCCGCTATATTATTGATGACAAAGGTGTTGGTGGAGGTCATGGTGAGATGGCTGGTGGATTTATGTTGACTGACAAAATGGATTTTCTTAACAATAAACAATTAGATACCTATATAAGACATCGAGCGATTAGCTATGTAGAGAAAGCAGACCCTAATCTATAAGAATAGGGAATAAAGAAAATAATGGCTGGGGTGGTTTGATGAAGGAAAAAAACGTTTAAAATTAATGGTTTAGAAGCACATAAAATTTTTTGTAGTTAGTTGGTTACCTGATCGCATGGAAGATATAAAAGGTGTTGTTCAGATTGTTCATGGTATGGCGGAACACTGCTTAAGGTATAGAGATTTTGCAACTTTTCTGACCAATAATGGTTATGGTGTATATGCTCATGATCATCGTGGGCATGGGCAAAGTCTCGACCAAGAAGAAGACCTTGGTTTTTTTCATGAAGAACGAGGGTGGGAATATGTTGTAGAAGAGGTACAGCTTGTCACATCTTATATAAAGGAACAGCATCCGAAAGAAGACATTTTTATTCTAGGGCATAGTATGGGTTCACTCATTACAAGAGATTATATTCAACGATATGGCAACATGGTGAAAGGTACTATTCTAAGTGGTACAAGTGATACCAAAGGTATCTTAGGAAAGATCGGACTACTAATAGCTAAGGCAATATGCTCTAGGAAAGGTCCTCGTCACTATAGTCCACTACTTACCCAGCTTAGCTTTGGCAATTTTAATAAAAAGTTTTCACCCAATCGAACAGAATATGATTGGATAAGTCGAGATAAAAAACAGGTGGATTGCTATGTAAATGATGACCGATGCGGATTCGTATGCACAGCGAAATTTTACTCAGATATATTGGAAGGTTTAGAGCGTATTTCAAATAAAGAAAATATCAAGAAGACACCAAAGACATTACCTCTTTTTATTATTTCAGGTACGAAGGACCCTGTAGGGAACATGGGAAAAGGGGTAACCAAGGTAAGTAAGAATTATATATCAAACGGTTATCGTGTTCAAGTTAAGCTATATAACGAAGGACGTCATGAGATTCTTAATGAAACTAATTACATGGAAGTTTACATGGATATATTAAAATTTATAGAATCGGTATAAAAACAGTTTGAATCTACATATGTAACAGGACAATCAACATGAATGATATGTTAATTGTCCTTTTTATTTTGGTATAGGAAAGTACTGCGTTTTGCTTGCAAGGTACCATGCTTTCTTATACCATCTGAAAGGTATGCAAAGCATACTTTCTTGTGGTATATAAAAGTATTACATGTTGTCTTAGTTGATAAACTTATTCATTGTTATATCTTCAAACGTATAGGTATTCTTTGTTAATTCTTTCTCTAACATCCACCCATTTACAAGTTCTAGTTCAGTTTCATCTGGTAAGCTGGCATGTTCATATTCAGGCAAGACAAGATGATCTCTTGTCGTTGGTGGAAACCCGGCTTTTTCCACAATGAGATCAATATAAGTCTCACGGTCTGTTGTATGAAGGTAATCAACGGCTTGATTATAACTCTTATAAAAATCAGTAATAAGTTTAGCTTTTTTATCGATGGCTGACTGACTGAAAATCATGACGGCCGGATTCGTACCGATGGCGACACTGGTTGTCACATAAGAACCACCGTTAAGGACAGCAGCACTTGCTAGAGGTTCAGGTAACATGGCCAAATCAATTTTACTATTTTGAAGCATCTCTAGGCGAGTAGGCATCTTAGGTATGGCTACTTTATCTAGGCGTATATCATGACTCGTGGCATAGATATCCGTAAGATATTCAATAATGGTGTTACTGGATATACCGATAGAAGCATCATTTCCTACGTTGTTTGCTTGTAGACTAGGATTCGTGACGATAGCAAAAGACCCTTGAGTTTTTGATGTAACGCGCATGTTAAAATTATTATCTTTTAGGAAAATGGCAGATAATAAATCAGAAGCTGTGCCATCAATATTGCCTGTTTGTAAAGCTGTGTCACGGTCTAAAGCACTTTTTAAAATAGGCCAGTTTTATCTCTTCATCTAGATAGCCATTTTCTTTGGCTAGTATAATGGGAATACTATCAAGATTAGGCAAAACACCAATGGTTAGAGTAACAGGTTCTTTTTTTTGAACATCCTGCAAACATAATCAAGATGCTGATGGTTAATACTGATAGTATATAGATTTTTATTTTGTTCATGATAACATCCTTTCAGTGTGCATTTACTTATAAGCGCTAATGGTATTAAATTATACTACTTAGCCCTAGATGTCAATAACCAAAACTCTTAACAAAAGTTACAAAATGTGCAAAAAGGCTTTTTACAGATGTTTTATGATATACTGATACCATTAACATTGATGCAAGAATTAGAACTAATTTATATCAATTACAGTTAATTTTTTAACATATTATATGCCATTATTTCTTTCAAGGAGGAACCCCGACGTGAAAAAGCGTATTGTAATCTTAGGAGCTGGTTATGCAGGTGTACATGCAGGCAAATTACTCCACAAAAAATTCAAAAAAGATGATTCGGTAGAGATTACGTTAATTGATCGTAAACCTTATCACACCCTTATGACAGAACTTCATGAGGTTGCAGGTCATCGTACAAATGAAGATGCCATAAGAGTAGATATTTGTAAAATCTTTGCTAAACGAAAAGTAGATTTTGTACAGGCGGATATTAAGGCTATTGATTTTACAAAGCAAGAACTTCAATCCAATCATGGTGCCACCTACAAATATGATTATTTAGTCATTGGTACAGGTAGTGAACCTTGTGACTACGGCATCGAAGGTGTAAAAGAAAATTCATTTGCTCTATGGTCATATGAAGATGCTCTTCGCATACGTGAACATATTCTTCACATGTTTAGAGAAGCTGAAAAAAGAAATTAATCCTGCAAGACGTAAAAGTCTACTAAACTTTGTTGTTGCTGGAGCTGGGTTTACAGGTGTTGAGATGGTTGGTGAGTTAGTTGAATGGACCAGAACGCTTGCTAAACAATTTAATGTCAATATTGAAGAAGTAAGTGTGTCTATTGTTGATGTACTTCCTAAAGTCTTACCTATGCTACCGGATAAACTTATTCATAAAGCCACTAGACGTCTTCAGAAAATGGGTGTAAATATCCTATTAAATAGTGCCATTGAAAAAGTAGATAAAACCTATACGTCTGTTGGTGGAAAGAAAATTAATACCCATACCGTTATTTGGACAGCGGGTGTCATGGGGTGTTCATTTGGAGCTAAATTAGGTCTTACAATGGGTAAAAAAGGTCGTGTTCAAGTTAATGAATACATGCAATCCATTGATTATAAGAATGTATACCTTATTGGTGACAACGCATACTTTGAAGAAGGTACCCGTCCAGTTCCTCAGATCGTTGAGGCAGCTCACCAAACAGCAGAAACGGCAGTGCACAATATCCATGCAGATGTTGTAGGAAAAGAAAAAGAAAAATTTGAGTCCAATATTCGTGGTTTTATGGTTTCTATTGGTTCGAGATATGGTGTAGCTAATCTTGGAGCTAAGAAACCAATAGCTATGTCGGGCTTCCTAGCGATGTTAATGAAACACATGATTAACATGGTCTATCTATTTAAAGTGGCAGGTGTTAACCGAACATTTTCATATATGTTACATGAGTTTTTCCATGTGAAGGACCGTAGAAGCTTTGTTGGTGGACATTTTTCAAAAGCATCACCTAATTTCTTCTTATTACCATTTAGAGTATATCTAGGTATTATGTGGATGATAGAAGGTTTTAAGAAGATTGATGAAGGCTGGCTAAAAGAGGCTAAGATGATTGCTTCAGACGCCGTATCAGCAGCAAGTGGAGCAGTGGAAACAGCAACAGACGCAGTATCAGCGGCAAGTGGAGCCGTAGCAACAGCGACGGATGCAGTATCAGCGGCTACAGAAGTTGGCGAACAAGTAAGCAATATGGAGAACCATTAATTAAGAATGTACCAGGGTTTATGCAATGGATTATTGATAACATTGTAGCACCTAATGCTGTAGCATTCCAAACTGTTATGGTCCTCACAGAAATTGTACTGGGTGCATGTCTGGTTGTTGGATTATTCACGTTCATTTGGTCAATCGTAAGTGTAGGTTTAACAGTTGGTATTACGTTAACAGGTATGTCGGATGCGTCAATACTATGGTATTTCTTCGGTGGAATCGCATTAATTGGTGGCTCAGGTTCCATGTTTGGGCTTGATTATTATGTCTTACCTTGGTTAAAAGAGCGTTGGAAGAAGATTGGTATCGTCCGGAAATCGTATCTCTATTTCGATTAACCAGAGGTTCTACTAAAAAAAATTGGACTTTCATGAAAATCTTATTTAAAATGTTAGTGCAGTATATAGATTGGATAAACTATAGAAAGTAAAGGTTATACCTTTGCTTTCTTTGCTGAATAGAAAAGTAACTCATGTACAGGCATATGAGACAGCCCCCTATGTTGTGACTTTGCCCTTGCAAGCAAACAAAGTCAAGGTACAAAATATGTGCTGATTGTGAAAATAAAGAGCTGATATGTTATAATGGTGTAGATGGTAAATAAAGCAAATTATTTATATAATATACATTAGTACGTTTGATATATCATGATTATTCCACAAAAGTAAGGATGACTAAAGTTCTATACAAGATCTGGTAAATCCAAAGAAGTGTTAATTACCAGATTTAGTATAGAAAGTCATGCTGAATTACTTTTTGTGGTATTGTATAGTGGTATTAAGCTTACAGGATATATGCTAAGAAAGGATTCGATGTCTGGATGAAACGGAATGACTTATATATAATTGTTGGTGTACTTGTGGTTGCTGGTGCTTTATACTTTTTAAATCAATACCGCATTAGTCAGATGGATACCAACCGTATAGTGGCTGAGATATATGTCGATGGCGAAATCTATGAAACGATACCTATTAATAAAGAAAAAAGAAATTACAATCGAGACAAAATATGGTATAAATGTGGTTAAAATACATGATAATGGTGCTGAAATGGCACAAGCTAATTGTCCAGACCATCTTTGCGAAAAGGTTGGTTTTATTGATCAAGTTGGGAATCGTATTGTGTGTTTACCTAATCGTGTGTATGTTGAGATTGTAGGCGATGTGGAGGAGCAAGTCGATGCCATATCAGAATAAATTAAAACAACTTTCAAAAGTTCAGAAAATGGTATTTATGGCGATGCTCATTGCCTTTGCACTTGTGCTAAGCTATATTGAGAGATCCTTTGGGGTAATACTACCTATCCCGGGGATTAAGTTAGGATTAGCCAATATTGTGACATTAACAAGTTTATACCTATTAGCGTTTCGCGAAGCTTTATTACTAGTTATTCTTCGTGTGACGTTGAATTGCTTTTTTATAGGGTTTCAAACTTTTTGGTACAGTTTATCAGGTGGTTTATTGAGCTTTATTGTTATGTATATCCTTTTGCGAATTGGAAAAGACAAGATTAGTACCGTTGGCGTAAGCGTAACAGGAGCAGTGAGTCATAATATTGGACAACTTATTGTCATTGCCATCATGACCAATAGTATTAATGTAGCAGCCTCATATTTCCCTGTCTTAGCTGTGTCAGGTGTTATAACAGGTGTACTTATAGGCATGACAGTTGGCTATTTGTTACCCTATTTGTATCGTTTCTTTAGATAAGATGAATCTGCTTAATAAGTTGTATTCATAACAGTTAGTTATTCAATGTATATTGATAATAAATGAAATATGAGTGATCTATGGTCATGGATAATGTGGTATGTTAACCATGGAGATATAGCAAGGAAGGATTGAACGTTTTGGCTTATAAAGATTTACAAGCATTTATGAAAGCATTAGAGAAAAAAGAACTATTGGATGTAGTGGATACATGTGTTGATAGTGAGTTGGAAATTACAGAAATTGCAGATCGGGTTTCCAAGAAAAATGGGAGAGCACTACTCTTTAATAAGGTGAAAAATTCCCCATATCCTGTACTCATTAATGCTGTAGGTTCTTATGAACGTTTACATATGGCATTTGAAGTGGAGGACCTTGATGATATTGCCCATGAAATCAGCGAGCTTGTCAATATGGGTAACTATCTGGATATAATGAGTCAGATAAAATCCATTCCTAGGTTAACCCGTATGTTACACGTGTTCCCGAAGAAAGTAAAAAAGAGCCATATGTCAAGAAGTCATAGAAGAACCGGATCTTGATAGTCTTCCTATTTTAAAATGTTGGCCAGAAGATGGTGGACGCTATATGACGTTGCCGTTGGTCATCACAAAAGATCCTGAAACCGGTCAGCAGAATATGGGCATGTATCGTTTACAAGTATATGATAAAAAAAACCACAGGTATGCATTGGCATTTGCATAAAGATGGTCGAGAAATCTATAAAAAGTATCGTGAATTGGGTATGAAAAAGATGCCTGTATCTGTAGCATTAGGGTGTGATCCAGCTATTATGTATGCTGCTACAGCACCATTGCCTAAAATGATTGATGAAATGATGTTTGCAGGATTCCTAAGAAAAGATGCCGTGAACATTGTTAAATGTATAACAAATGATATCTATGTACCTGCTAATGCTGAGTTTGTTCTAGAGGGGTATGTGGACTTGGATGAAGTACGTTTAGAAGGACCTTTTGGGGATCATACAGGTTATTATTCATTATCCGATATGTACCCCGTTTTTCATTTAGAAAAGATAACAAGGCGTAAAAATCCAGTATACTCCACAACCATTGTTGGAAAACCCCCTATGGAAGATTGCTATCTCGCCAAAGCTACTGAACGCTTTTTCTTACCCCTTATTAAGTTGATGGTGCCTGAGATTGTGGATTACAATTTTCCACTAGAAGGCGTATTTCATAATTGTGTCATTGTATCCATTAAGAAGTCATACCCTAAGCATGCCCATAAGGTCATGAATGCCATGTGGGGGTTAGGCCAGATGATGTATACAAAGATGATTGTCGTCGTTGATGAGCATGTAGATCCTCATGATTTATCGACAGTGGCATGGAAGGTATTCAATAATATAGATCCTAAACGGGATTTAGTCATTAATGAAGGACCTTTGGATGCTCTAGATCACTCATCTAATACACCTCTATATGGGCATCGATTAGGTATTGATGCTACCAAAAAATTAAAAAGTGAGGGGCATCATAGAGAGTGGCCCAATGATATTGAAATGAGTTCGGAAGTTAAGAAAATGGTTGATGAAAAATGGGAATCTTATGGGATACATCTATAGAAGCAAAAAAAACGAAAGAAGCGAGATTAACATGATAATAGTTGAACGGATAAAAAAAACATATGGTCAATTGGTGATGTTTTCGCATACTTTATTTTCATTACCTTTTGCCCTCATTGCTATGATTTGGGCAGCTGACGGGTTGCCTGAAGGAAGAATAATTCTATGGATAATGGTTGCATTAATTTCAGGTAGGAACGGTGCGAATGCTTTGAACCGCTGGGTTGATAAATCTTATGATAAGATGAACCCAAGAACAGCCCAGCGTCATATGCCTCAGAATAAAGTGAAAGATAGTGAAGTCCTTGGGCTGACGGCTATTTGTTACATTGTATTTGTCTTTGCTGCTTATCAGATTAATACTCTTTGTTTTGCTTTGTCACCTATAGCCCTTGCTTTGTTTACGCTATATTCATACACGAAGCGATTTACTTGGGCTTGTCATTTGGTGTTAGGCTTCACCTGTGCAGGTGCACCAGTAGGGGCTTGGTTAGCTGTAACTGGACGATTTGATATTGTGCCTCTCGCCTTAGGAGCTGTTGTGCTATTGTGGGTAGCAGGATTCGATATTATTTATGGTACCCAAGATATTGATTTTGATCGTGAACATAAGTTGTTTTCTATTCCAGCACGATTTGGGCTGAAAGGAGCTCTTTATATTGCTCGTGGATTTCACTTGCTTATGCTCATGGTTTTATTGGGTTTGTATTTTTTTTATCGTGGAATGAGTGTGTTATACCTTATCGGTCTTTGCATTAGTTTAGTATTACTGACCATTGAACACTATATGGTAGATCCAGCAAATCGGTCAAAGATGAATATAGCATCTTACCACCTTAACCAGATTGTGAGTATGTCCATTTTAATATTTACTCTTTTGGACTTTTTATGGACTCATGGTAAACGATGATATATTTAATCAGTGTTAATAAGATATTGTTCAAAAAATAAACGTCTAGGTGGTGCTGTTTTGGGAAAATATATTGTGGGTATAACAGGTGCAAGCGGCAGTATATATGGTAAATGGGTTGTTGAAGAATTAGTTAAACTGGGTCACCAGGTATATCTTGTGGTTACAGAGCAAGGAGAAAAAGTTTTTTGCTTATGAGCTGGATCAACAGGTGGACGAATGGATAAAAAGCTTAGGTTGTCTCGTTGAACGATGTCATGATGATGATTTTTTTTACACCAATTGCTAGTGGTTCCTTTTCAGTTGAAGGTATGGTTATTGTACCTTGTTCCATGGGAAGTTTAGCAAAAATTGCTAATGGTATAAGCGATAGTCTTTTAATAAGAAGTGCTGATGTGTGCATAAAAGAAAAAAGAAAGTTAATTATTGTCCCTAGAGAAACACCTCTAAGCCCTATCCATCTAGAAAATATGCTTAAATTAAGTAAGCTAGGGGTAGAGATGGTACCCCCAATACCAGAATTTTATAGCAAGCCTAAAAGCATTGATCAAATAGTGGCATCTACTGTGGGGAGAATACTAGAACGCTTAGGTATAACAAATGGGTTATATATGGAGTGGCATTCATAAGTTGAAGAGTAGACAAAAGGTATAATAGATAAGGTGAATAAGACTTAAATAATTGCGCTTGTAGTTTTGGAGGGATAGAATGATTGAAGTAAAAGACATGAGTTATAGTTATGAAGATAATAAAATACTTCGTAAGATCAGTTTTTCCCTGGAGGAAGGCAAGATATGCACCCTTATAGGTAAATCAGGCATAGGCAAAACCACATTATTAAAATTAATAGCCGGTATTAGTCATTATCAAGAAGGTACAGTTTCCATAAAAGGCATTACCATTAACCCAAAGCAACATCATATCGGCTATATACCACAACATTATGGGCTAATACCTTGGTATAATGTCAAAAAAAACATATTATTGCCCAGGAAATTAAAAAAGTGGGAAGAAAAATGTCACTCTAGATCAATTGGACATGTTGTGTCAAGAGCTACGTATAGACGATATACTTGATAAATATCCAACCCATATAAGTGGTGGACAAAAGCAAAGGGTGGCTATTGCACGCGCGTTGTACCAAGAACCGGAGATTTTATTAATGGATGAACCGTTTGCATCACTAGACTATATGCATCGGGATGAAGCTAGAAAATTATTCTTAAAAGTATGGGAACAACATCAATTAACCACCATTATGGTAACGCATGATATATTAGAAGCAATTTATCTAGGGCACAATATAGCCATATTAAGTGGTACAGACGAGATAAAGATATATGATAACCCATATGTTCAAATAGACTTAAAAGATAACCTTAAAGGTATCTATGATTATAAAGAAATGCTAGAAAAGTACATGGGTAGCAAGTATTGAAGGTGAGGTGGAGTAGCATGTTAAATAAGCTTAAGCCACATAAGCATTATATATGGATGTTATTAGGGGTCCTTTGTATATGGCAGATGATAGCCATGATCGTAAAAGCACCTATTTTGCCTACGCCTTATAGGATTTTAAGATACACCATTTCTCATATCCATGTGGAGATGATGTGGCATCTATTATATAGTTTGGGAAGAATTATTATGGGAATGATGATAGCCATTGTTATTGCGGTACCAGTAGGCGTATTATCAGGTTTTTATCAGAAAATCAATCATATTGTTTCACCATTATTATACTTTGCTTATCCTGTGCCTAAGTTTGCTTTATTACCCATTGTCATGTTACTCTTTGGTATAGGTGAAGCAACTAAGATTGTCATGGTCACCATCATCATTCTATTTCCGATGATTGTCAACATAAGAGATGCTATGAAGCAAATGAATAAAGAGATATTTAGTCCTTTTATCGCTAGCGGCGTAAGCACCAAAAGTCTTATAGTAGGGGTAGCATTAAAAGGAATCTTGCCTAGTCTGTTTACGACCTTAAGGATTGGAATTGGTACGGCATTATCTGTTTTGTTTTTTGCTGAGAATTTTGGTACTGGGTTTGGATTGGGCTATTATATTATGGATTCATGGATGCGTATTAATTATGTACCATGTATAGCGGCATACTATTAATGAGTAGTTTAGGATTAATTTTATTTCTTGTGGTAGATACTTTAAATAGAAGACTATGTAGATGGCAATAATCATATATTTAATGGAGAAGAGCGTGTTTTGAAGGGGTGGGATAAGGTTGAAAAAAAAGTTAGTTATATATTGTGTCATGACTTTGTTTGCTTGCAAGGATAGAGTTACAACAAAAGTGGGAAGATATATTTTCATACTTGGGTGTATCATGATTGGATTGGTAGGGTGTTCAACCAATGCATATCAATATGATGATGGAGAATACTTGGGGCAGGCTGAGGGACATCATGGTACCATCAAAGTAAAAGTTATTGTTGATAAAAATGTAATATCCGATATTGACATTCTAGAAGAACAGGAAATTCCAGGACTCAAAGAGATTGTCTATGAAAAAAGTACCAGCTAAGATTAAAAAAAACAAAACACCTGGGATGTTGATGGCATATCCGGAGCCACGCTCACAAGCACAGGACTTAAAAATGCTGTTAAAGATGCAATCGAAGATGCCTTACAGGAAGAATAGGTGGAGGTTAAGGATGAAACTTCAATATAAGATGGTTATTCTCTTTTCAGCTATATTGCTTTTTTCTGTAGGGATTACGGGTTATAATACTAATAATCAATTGCAAAAAAACCATTGAAACTCAGATGGGTAATAATGCTATGGACTTAGCAGTTACCATAGCATCGCTTAAAAAATATACAGAAGAATTTAGTCAATAAAGATGCAGAAACCATTCAAAAGCAGATAGAAACCTTTCGAGAAAAGACAAGGTTTCAATATATTATCGTGATGGATATGGATGGTATTAAGTATTCTTATCCATATGAAGTCAGCATAGGCAAGAAATATCTAAGTGGTGGCGAAGAAGATGTGCTAAAATATGGTAAAGCGTACACTTCAGCTGATAGAAACAGGTTTATCTCAGCCATAAGAGCCTTTGTACCTATCTATTACGAAGGTGAGCAAATAGGTGCAGTATTAGTAGGGCTACTTAATGACACAGTCAATCGGGAGATTGAACCTTATACAAGGAACTTTCAGATATCGTTAATTATTGCTCTCGTTTTGGGTGTGATCTTTACATTTGTAATGACTACAAATATCAAGAAAACCATCTTTGGACAAGAACCCAAAGAAATCTCTCTTTTATTAGGTGAAAAAGAATTAATTTTGGAAAGTATTGATACAGGAATTATTGCTATTAATTCTAACCAAGAAATTACCCTTATGAATGACCTTGCAAAAAAGATTTTTCGTGTTGATAATGCTAAGGAGCATGATATTAGCATGTTTGATACCTATTATACAGAACTTTTAGTGAGTAGCATGAAACAGGATGAGACCATACTTCATGTGGATGTTAAGACAAAATATAATATAAATCTACTATGTAGTTTCAAGCCATTAAAAAACCATAATAATGAGATTATTGGAGCAGTATCAACATTCCAGAATAAGACAGAAGTAAAGCGTATGGTGGAAGAACTAGGTGGTATGAAACACCTAACAGATAACTTAAGAGCCCAAAATCATGAGTTCTTAAATAAGTTGCATATTATCTCGGGGTTGATTCAGCTGGATGAAAAAGAGCAAGCAGTTAAATTTATTGCTGAGCTATCTCATCAAAGGCAGGAAATTCTTGGTATATTAACCCATAATATTAAGAATGTCTATGTATCTGGATTATTGTTAGCTAAATATAGTAAAGCATTAGAGCTTAAGATCGACTTTGTCGTAGATAAGTATTCCAACATGGATATGCTCCCTCAAGATATGTCACCGGATAAATTTTGTTCAATACTTGGCAATTTGGTAGAGAATGCTATAGAAGAGCTGGCAGGTAGAACCCATAGTAAAATTTATATTAAATTGAAGCAAGATACGGAATGTATTCATATCATTGTTGAAGATAATGGCTCAGGTATAGATGAAGATAAGCAGGAAAAAATATTTGAACGTGGTATTTCATCTAAAAAAGGTCAGCGAGGATATGGGTTATGGATTATTCATAACTATATAGAAGAAGCAAATGGTTCCATTATGCTATCATCAAGTGAAAAAGGCACAACGTGGGAAGTAAAGTTACCCATGAAGTAAAGTGTGAGATTAAATTTTTCCACTTTTGTTGTGACTTTGCCCTTACAAACAAACAAAGTCATGGCACAAAATCTGTAATTTGGAGGATGAAAACATGTATAAGGTTTTAATCGTAGAAGATGACCCTATGGTAAGGCAGATTAATGAAAAATTTCTTGAAAAAATAGATGGGTTTAAATTAGTAGCAAGTGTAAGCAGCATTAAAGAAGGAATGGATGTTCTGACAAAATCATCAGTAGATCTTGTATTACTTGATTTGTTTTTTCCCAAAGAAAAAGGGCAAGACTTAATCAAATGGATTAGAGCCCAGGAATATCTATGTGATGTGATCATGATTACAGCAGATAAATCGGTAAAAACCATTGAAGAATTGCTGCGCTTTGGGATTGTGGACTACCTGATCAAACCTTTTACCTTTGAAAGACTGAAAGAGTCCCTTTATCGATATAAATTAAGAAAGCAAAAATTCGATGATGAGAAGAGTATGGAGCAATCACAGCTGGATAAGTATGTGTTTTTTTTGAAGGTGAGTCAGAAGAAAAAGTACCCATTGATGACAACCAGTTCAGCAAACATACCTATGACAAAGTTCTTCAATATCTACAGAATCACGAAAATGGTAGTTATACGGCTTTGGAAGTAGCAGATGATATTGGTGTGTCTAGGATTACTGCAAGACGGTATTTAGATTTACTGGAAAAAGAAAATCTTGTTATCATGGATCTGGAATATGGGAAAATTGGACGTCCTAAAAATAAATATAAGATAAAATAAAATATTTGGATAAATTCACATTGCTTATGAGGAATGATTGTTAAAATGGAAAAATATTGTATATTTTGGGTAAATAATATATAATAGTAGAGCAGATATATGACTCATTTCAACAATTCAAAAGAAGGTGGGCTTATTGTGTAAGGATTTATTCAACATAAAAAAAATGGCTAATATTTTATTAAAAGACATATGTGAACTGGTCTATGTAGCTGATCCTAGGACTTATGAGATACTTTATGTGAATAAAAAACTAGAAGACGTCATCGATGCTGGCCCTATATTACATAATAAATGCTATGAAGTATTACAAGGCAGGTCGACCCCCTGTGCATTCTGTACCAATCCTATTCTGCTTAATTCTACAGATAAGAGTTATTCTTGGGAATATTATAACCCTGTTATGGACAAGTTTTTCCTTATTAAGGATAAAATTATCAAGTGGGATGATGGGCGAGATGTGCGATTAGAATATGCATTGGACATCAGCCATCTAAAAAATATGGAAAACAAGCTAAAAAAGAGGTTAAGTTTAGAAAGACTCATTAATGATATATCCAATAAGTTTATTGGCGTGTTTGATTTTAAGCATACAATTAATGATGCCCTTAAGCGTATAGGAGACTATACACGTGCATCCCGTGTATACATATTTAGCATTACGGATGGTATGATGAACAATACTTTTGAGTGGTGTGCTGACGGGGTTGCTTCTGAGATGTGGCACTTACAGGGATTACCTACTAAAGATTATAAATGGTGGATAAACCTTCTAGAAGAGCAAGGTGTTATTAATATTGATGATATCGAAAAAATACAAGATTCTTTGGTTGAAAAGCATATATTGAAATTCCAGCAGATTAAATCTTTATTGGTATTTCCAACTTATCGAGACTCTAAAATCAATGGATTTATTGGCATTGATTATATTATTGAGAAACGGGTATGGAATCAAGAAGATATGTCCCTACTGCATGTGACATCTCAAATCATTGGTAATGCGATTGAACGTCATTACATGGAACTAAAGCTGAGAGAATCTGAACGAGATTATAAAGATATCTTTGAAAATACAGGAAGACCTTCTGTGATAATTGATAGAAAGCGTAGAGTAACATTGGCTAATGAAGAGTTTTTTAGACTAACAGGTTATGAAAAGAAATCTATCAAAGATAGAATGCTCACAGAATTATTTTATACTGTTGATTATGGAAGAATAAAAAGTTGTATGGATAGTATGAAAGGAGGTAATCAATATAAGAATATTAGAATTAAAGTTCTGGGACGGTTGCAAAGACCAATAGATGTATTAATCAGTATTAATAAAATCGAAGGTTCTAACCGTTTTATGATGTCATTTATAAAATATGTAACAGATGATGAGGGTTCCATAGCAAATGTAAATGTTAAGTAACTGTTACAAAAAATGCCAATTATTACGCTTGTATTACATAATGCTTTAACATCTTTTTTAAAGCGTTTTTTTTTGATATAATTTGATAGAACTAGAGTACATAATAATTGCTGCTAAATTTAGGCATGATGAGGTACTTAGTTTGGTAACAGTTATAATGAGAACGATATGGACATAAGGGGGAAAGTTATGAAGCGCAAAATGGTAACAATGGCATTGGCAATCGTTTTTTTCGTGAATGTACTCTCGGTAGGTGTGCAAGCGGAAACGGACAAGTTTTATATTCAATATGATGGTGCAATCCATCGGTACAAGGGACCTTTTGTTAAGTTAATAATGGATGGCGAAGAAATTAAAACAGGGGATATGCCAGCTATTATCGTTACCGAAGAGATTGAAGGAAAAAAATTATGCCAGAACGTTAGTACCTGTTCGAGAAGTATGTGAATCAACTCAGTTAGGTGCAGGTGTTGAATGGAATGGCGAAAAAAACAAGAAGTCTACATATCTTACGAAGATAAGTTTATTGTACTTAAAATAAATGATAAAAAAGCAATTGTTAACAATGAGGAAGTCGTGTTAGATGTACCAGCAAAAATCATTCAAGATGTAAGTAAGAAGCATGGGAAAGCCATGGTACCCCTTCGATTTGTTATCGAAACATTTGGTTATGAAGTCAAGTGGGACGGTGAGACAAGCACTGCAACGATGACGAAACCTATAACGGATGGAAATGATCATTCAGGTAATAACACAGATAATAACCCAGATAGCAATACGGATAATAATTCAAACAATGATAATAATGAAGGTGTCAAACCAGGTGAAAGCTTAGATGGCTTAGCATCTTCTACTGCTAAGAAACCTTTACCAACAGCTCTAAAGGACCAGCCAGTTACTTGGATGGCTACGGATGAAGAATTAAAGGAAGTTGGAGACAATTATACAGAATCTATCATTAAGAAGGAGCTTCATCCAACAACAGAAGTAAAATCTGTGGCATACAAAGAAGATAAACTGGAAAAGAGATTTACCATAAAAGCGTCATCCGCTATTACCAATGCAAAAAAAATCTATTGGAATAATAAACTCATTATTGATATAGAAAATGCGAAATGGGATATGACAACCTATGAACAAGTATTTGACAATAACCCAATTATTACAGGTGTAAGATCGAGTCAATTCTCACTAAAGCCTGATATAACGCGTGTTGTTTTTGATCTCAAAGGTGAAGGCTATAAGTTTGATGTGGCTTTATCGGAAGATCGACAAAGTATCGAAATTGCTGTCTTGAGTAATACCATTTACGGGGTACATTTAGGACAGAATGATCAAGGAGACTTCATCAAAGTCTTTGGTGTAAAATCACCAGATGTGAAAGCTTTCCGTTTGAGTCATCCAGATCGTATTGTTTTTGATTTACCAAACACAACATCTTTATTAAGTACATTGACATCAGAAGCTATGGGACAGTATGTAAAGACCATTAGAACGGCTCAATTTAATGAAGAAACCACAAGAGTTGTTATTGAAACAGATGGACAAGCTGATTTCGATATTGCACAAACAGGACAAGGTTCAACCATTATTCAGATATTAGAACCTTCCTATACGAACATTAAGTATACCAACCTTGATAATCCAACCATTGTACTAGAGAAAAATGGTACGTCCATGGATTTAGATAAGATTGCATATTTAGATAATTATCTTCAAAAAGAAAATATAATATCCTTACCAGGAGATTATAGTAAACTCTTTGGTAGAGGAAATATCAAAGTCAATGACGGTATTATTGAATCTATTAATATTCATAGTGATAATGGAAAAAACACAGCTGCATATTAAAGCTAACCGTATATACGAATTCCGTATAGTAGAAGATGAAAATAACTTATACTTAAAAGCATTTAGACCTAAGGAACTGTATCCTCAAATTATTGTACTAGATGCTGGGCATGGTGATGATGACGTAGGTGCTAACTGTAATGGATTATATGAAAAAAGATCTTAATCTTGATATGGTATTATATGCAAAAGAACACCTTGATAAAAATGATCAAATAAAAGTTTATTATACGAGATTAGATGATACATATCCAACATTATCTGAGCGTTCAAAATTAGCTAATGATGTTGAGGCTGACTTCTTTGTCAGTGTACATAATAATTCCTTTGGAACAAAAGCAAACGGTACCGAGACACATTACTTAAGTTATTCAGATACACAAGGTTTAAATGCATATGAGCTTGCGGATATATTCCAAGGTTCTCTTATGAAGCAATTAAACACTTATGACCGAGGAACGAAACAAAGTAATTTCTTTGTTCTTCGTGAAACAGAGATGCCTGCTGTACTCTTAGAGGTCGCTTTCGTATCGAATACAGAGGATGCTAAAAAATTAAAAAGTGATGCCTTCAAGAAAAAAGCTGGATTAGCAGTATATAATGGTATTGTAGAAACATTCAAGAGCTTTCCAACTGGACGCTAGGAGATAACGAGGACTGTCCTATCAAACGTAGTGATATGTGTTGATGGGACAGTTTTTTAATGCTATAGAACATATTGTTACTAAATTAGACATGATGAGGTGATTAGTCTGGCAACAGCTATCATGAGAACGCAATGGATATAGGGGGAAAAATATGAAGCGCAAAATGATAATAAGGGTATTGATAATCGTTTTTTTTGTGAATATACTCTCGGTAGGGGTGCAAGCAGAGACGGGCAAATTTTATATTCAATATGATAATGTAATTCATCGGTACAAAGGACCTTTTGTTAAGTTAATAATAGATGGTGAAGAAATTAAAACAGGGGATATGCCAGCTATTATTATTACCGAAGAGATTGAAGGTAAAAACTATGCCAGAACGTTAGTACCGGTGCGAGAAGTATGTGAATCAACTCAGTTAGGTGCAGTCGTTGAATGGAATGAAATAAAACAAGAAATCTATATATCTTACGAAGATAAATTTATTGTACTCAAAATAGATGATAAAAAAGCTAGTGTTAATAATGAAGAAGTTATGCTGGATGTACCAGCAAAAATTATTCAAAATGTAAGTAAGAAATATGGGAAAGCATGGTACCTCTTCGTTTTGTTGTTGAAACATTTGGCTATGATATCAAGTGGGACAATAAGACAAGTACTGCTATGATGACCAAACCACTATTAGATGAAAACACAGGTGATAGTATAGATAATAGTACAGATAGTAACACAGATAACAGTATAGATGATAGTACAGATAATAACACAGATGACAGTATAGATGATAGTACAGATAGTACAGATAGTAATACAGAGGACAGTATCGATAAGAGCACAGATAGCAATATAGACAATAACGTAGATGGGGATAGTAGCACAACTATAGGTAACAACACAGGTGATAGCTTAGATATCTTGGCATCTTCTAATGCTAAGAAACCTTTGCCAACAGCTTTAAAAGATCAACCCATTATTTGGATGGCTACAGATGAAGAATTAAAGGAAGTTGGAGAGAACTATATAGAATCTAACATTACCAAGGTACTTCATCCAACAACAAAAATAAAAACCGTCGCATATAAAGAAGAAAATTTTCGTAAGCGATTTACCATTAAAGCTTCATCAGCTATTACTCATGCAAAAAAAAGCTATTGGGAGAATAAACTCATTATTGATATAGAAAATGCTATATGGGATATGGAAAGCTTTGAACAAGTATTTGATAATAACCCAATCATTACAGGTGTAAGGTCTAGTCAAATGTCATTCAAACCGGATATAACACGTGTTGTTTTTGATTTAAAGGGTGAAGGATATAAGTTTGACGTGGCTCTATCTGAAGATCGTCAAAGTATCGACATTGCTGTTTTGAGTAATACCATTTATGGGGTACACCTAGGACAGAATACTAAAGGAGACTTTATAAAAGTATTAGGTGTAAAATCACCAGATGTGAAGGCTGTTCGTTTAAAGGATCCAGATCGTATTGTTTTTGATTTCCCTAATACAACAACTTTATTAAGTACATTAACAACACAAGAAGTTATGGGACAGTACGTTAAGGCTATTAGAACAGCTCAATTTAATGAAGAAACCACAAGAGTTGTTATTGAAACAGATGGACAAGCTGATTTTGATATTACACAAACGAAACAAGGTTCAACCATTATTCAGATATTAGAACTGTCTTATGCAAACATTAAATATACGAATCTGGATAATCCTACGTTTGTATTAGAAAAAAAATGGAACGAATATGGATCTAGAGAAGGTTGCATATTTAGATAACTATCTTAAAAAAGAATATGTAATCTCCTTACCAGGAGACTATCGTAAACTTTTTGGTAGGGGAAATATGAATGTCAGTGATGGTATTATTGAGTCCATCACGATTAATAATGATAATGGAAAAACACAGCTACATATTAAATCCAACCGTATATATGAGTTCCGTATAATGGAGGATGAACATAATCTATACTTAAAAGCATTTAGACCCAAAGAACTCTATTCTCAAATTGTCGTCATAGATGCAGGACATGGTGGGAAAGATCCAGGTACTATCGGTAACGAAATATATGAAAAAAATCCTAATCTAGATATGGTATTATATGCAAAAGAGTATCTTGATAAAAATGACCAAATAAAAGTCTATTACACCCGATTAGATGATACATATCCAACATTCGATGAACGTATAAATTTAGCAAATGATGTTGAGGCTGACTTCTTTGTCAGTGTACATAATAACGCATTTGGTACACAAGCAAATGGTACGGAGACCCATTACTTTAGTTACTTGGAGACCCAGGGATTAAACTCATATGAGCTTGCGGATATATTTCAAGGTTCTCTTATGAAGCAATTAGACACCCGAGATAGAGGAACCAAACAAAGTAATTTCAAGGTTCTCCGTGAAACAGATATGCCAGGTGTACTTTTAGAGGTGGCTTTTTTATCCAATGAACAGGATGCTAAAAAAAAGGTAAAAAAAACGGATGCTTTTAAGAAAAAAAGTTGGACTAGCCGTTTATAATGCTATTGTAGGAACATTCAAATCCTTTCCAACGGGACGTTGATAATGAGGATTGTCCTATTAATTATAGTGATATGTCTATAATTGGACAGAAAATAACAAAAAAACACTGTTGTAGCTGACGCTAATAAGGTATACAATATAATTACCAATTATTTACAATTATGTAGAGGGGAAGGTAATGATATGAAGAGTGCAATTATTTTGTCAGCAATGCTTATGTTACAAATCATGCAGATGACAACAGTGGAGACAAGTTTATTTTACTATGAATTTGATGAAAGTGGACAAGAAAGTTTTATTGAAGATGTCATTGAATTTGAGTATCAGGGGAATGTTGAAGCTAACATGGAGTATATCCTTCAACGATTATTTGATAACCATAGCAATCTCTATTCTGCTGTCCCAGAAGGTGTAAACATTACAAATATTTTATACATCAATGGGTCGTTAGATGTAGAAGTCTCAAAGGACATCATGAACTATGGTGGGACCGCACGTGAGATAGCAATGGTTAATCAAATACTTGCTACGGTATTTGCATATGATAAGGTAGAAACATTTACATTATTAATAGAAGAAAATGGAAAACTATTGGTTGAAGGTACAGAAATAAACGGTTATACTAGAGATGAATGGGAAGAAAGGATTGAATGAAATTGCCAAGAATAGATGGAAGAAAAAATAATGACACAAGAGTAGTGAAGATTACGAAAGACTATATAAAATATCCTGAGGGATCTGTATTAATTGAAATGGGTGAAACCAAAGTCATATGTAACGCTAGTGTAGAAGAACGAGTCCCACCCTTTAAAAAAGATTCTGGTGAGGGATGGGTGACTGCTGAATATGCTATGTTACCAAGAGCTACTATGGACCGTAACAATAGGGATATACAACGATTAAAGAAGAATAATCGTTCCGTAGAAATCCAGCGCTTGATTGGTAGAGCTATTCGTGCTGTTGTGGATTTTAAAACTTTGGGTGAACGTACAATAACCCTTGATTGTGATGTAATACAAGCTGATGGTGGGACAAGAACAGCGTCTATAACAGGAGCATATGTGGCTCTGGTATTAGCCTGTAAAAAAAATTGATGAAAGATGGATTAATTGAAAAGATGCCTTTATCTGCATATGTAGCTGCAATCAGTGTTGGTGTGGTAAACGGCCAGGTGTTATTAGACTTATGTTATGAGGAAGACAGTCATGCAACAGTTGATATGAATGTGATTATGACAGAGTATGGAGAATATATCGAAGTGCAAGGAACAGGGGAACAAGCACCATTTACAAGGGCACAACTGGATGACTTGTTAAATAGTGCAGGTAAAGGCATAAAAGAGCTTATAGAGCTTCAAAAGGCTGTAGTAGACGCATAAAAGGCTAATGGAAGGGAGACATGCATATGACAGTAAAAGAAAAAATTATATTTGCAACAAAAAATGCTGGTAAAATAAAAGAAATTAATGAAATCATGGCAGATAGCCCCTATGAGGTTATTTCAATGGAAGAAGCAGGTATACATCTTACAATTATTGAAGATGGGACAAGCTTTGAAGAAAATGCCATTATAAAGGCTAAAAAAAGTAAGTGAAATCGTACATTGCATTGTGTTAGCTGATGACTCGGGGCTTGAAGTGGATTATCTAGATAAAGCACCAGGAATTTACTCTGCACGCTTTGGTGGAGAAGATACACCATATTCGATTAAAAATAAGATGATTATAGATAAATTAAGAGGTGTTGCTGAAGATAAACGATCAGCACGCTTTGTTTGTGTCATAGCGGCTGTTTTTCCTAATGGAGATATATTGACTAGCCGAGGAACCATAGAAGGGCATATTATAGATGAAGAAAGAGGTTGTAATGGATTTGGATATGACCCTATTTTTTATGTGGCTGAATATGATTGTACAACAGCAGAAATGGACAGAATAGTAAAAAATCGCATTAGCCACCGAGGAAAAGCATTAAAAAATATGAAAGAACAATTAGAGGAACGCAGACAGTAATACTCTAAAAGTTTGCTTATGATTAGTAAATAATCAGACATCGTATATTATGGAGGAATTATGAAAATACTTATAATTAGTGACACCCATGGTCATATAGCAAATACAATAAAAAATTGTTAAGCAAATAACAGATTTAAATAGAATTATACATTTAGGTGATTTAGAAAAAGATGCTGAAGAATTAGATTATATTTGTAAAATACCTGTGGATTATGTACCAGGCAATTGTGATTATTGCTCGGAAGCCCCTAGAGAAAAAGTGTTAACTTTTTATGGGGTTAGACTATTAATAACCCATGGACATTATTATAATGTGAAATGGAGTATGGATACCATTATAAAAGAAGGAAGAAAAAAAAGGTGTCAATATTATTTTATTTGGGCATACTCATGTGGGAATGGAGAAAAACGTACGAGGTATAACACTTTTTAATCCAGGAAGTATAACTTTGCCTAGAGATGGTAAAGGCCCTAGTTATGGGGTTTTAGAGATAGAAGAAGATGGAAAATTTCATTTAACCATAAAAAATTTGCGAAAAAGTATTGACATATGGTAAAAGCGTGTGTATAATTACTTTTGCGCTTGAAAAAGCGACGCAAAAGAATGAATACCGGGGTGTGGCTCAGCTTGGCTAGAGCGCTTGATTTGGGTTCAAGAGGTCGCAGGTTCGAATCCTGTCACCCCGATTCATCTGCGGGTGTAGTTCAATGGTAGAACACCAGCCTTCCAAGCTGGATACGTGGGTTCGATTCCCATCACCCGCTTGTAATGAGATTATTTCATTACTGGCAAGGCTATGTTCTTGTTAATGTGCCTGTAGCTCAGCAGGATAGAGCAGTGGCCTTCTAAGCCACGTGTCCGGGGTTCGAGTCCCTGCAGGCACGCTGATAGTTTTACTATCAACATAAAAAATATATGGTGGGTATAGCTCAGTTGGTTAGAGCGCAAGATTGTGGCTCTTGAGGCCGTGGGTTCGAATCCCATTACTCACCCTCATATATTAATGGGTAGTCGCCAAGCGGTAAGGCACTAGACTTTGACTCTAGTATGCGTAGGTTCGAATCCTGCCTACCCAGTTTTGGGCCACTAGCTCAGTCGGCTAGAGCACTGGACTTTTAATCCAGGTGTCCCGAGTTCGAGTCTCGGGTGGCTCATTACTTACTAATTTTAGTAAGTCAAAAAAGTACTTGACATAATGTTTGAAATATATTATTATGGTTGAGGAAAACATATAAGCGGATGTGGCGGAATTGGCAGACGCACTAGACTTAGGATCTAGCGCCTAGCGGCGTGGGGGGTTCGACTCCCTTCATCCGCACTAAGAAAAAAAACACTTGATTTTTAATCAAGTGTTTTTTCTTGTAGTAATTTCAGGAAGGATCTACTTTCTGATTTCCTTAAATCTTTATGTGACGAAGCACTTTGTTACTTCTATATAAAGTAGATCCTAATAAAGTAAAGTTTCCATAACGTCTTGATTATAGTTGATTAAGGAATTGGGTGCTGCTTTCCTGACATAAATGGCTATTATGGAATGTAGGATTGAATGTGACTTCTTGGCTAAACCAAAGGGGTGGTGTAAAAGTGTTCGCCATTTCCTCTGAGGAAAACTCAACTTCAGCCATGACAAGTCCTTCTAGATGATGATCAAAAACATCCACCTCTGCAGTTAAGTCATTAGAGATGGGGACAAGGTATCGGCGTTTTCTGATAAGATTAAAATCTATCTTTTTTCATAAGATCTTTATATTGTTCTTCTGATATCATCTCTTCAAACTCCTGACGAACCATCAAACCTGAGGATTTATAAGTAATGAAGTAACGCTTGTCTTTTTTTTCGTATACGAATGACTGGATCGGTACAGATATAGCCTTGTTCAATGGTTACAAAGGGATACGTTTCTAATTGAATCATTGATTGGTCAATAAGAAATTTCTTTTCTATCTCCATGTATATAATCCTTTCTAAATGTATTTTTTATTCGCAAAGTAGGTTTATTATTTAACATATTTTATTAGCACAGTTGTCTATCACTACATATATATAATGAAGTTATAAAGCTTTAATACAAAAGAATAAGATTAAAGGATTGTCTCCTTTACCATAACAATAGATAGAGACAACCCCTTAATGTTGGACATTCATATTAGATAGCAATAAAAGTAACAACTAGAAATGAAATGAGTATAACTGCGCTAAAAGCGAAATAAACATTCGCTGCATTATGTTTTGTTTTGGCAAATAGGTATTTCTTTTGAAGATATGATTTGATATCACTATCTGTTTTAAGCTCTTCATTCTCTGCAAACATTTGATATTTGTATTTTTTTTGAGAGTGTTACATGAAAATGTTTGACAGAGTACTTAAACACATTAAAGGTTCCAAAGTTATCAATAAAGCAATGCCGCAAATAATAAAGACAATTAGATTAACGGTAAATAATCGATCTAAAAATAAAGTTGTCAAGTTCATAGTACTAGATGATTTACCAATAAGTGTTAATAAAAAACTTATAGAACCTACAGTAATTAAAAAGATAATGAGTTTTTTTATCCACTTCATTAGACGACCTCCCACTCAATAAAATGAATTAGTTCTTAATGTACTGGGACTATTATATCATACGTGGCTTATAAATCATATATGGTAATTTATTGTTTGCAATAATTAAGTATAATAGCTAAGAAATACTTTTTTGGATTACAAATGTTGTCAAAAAAGTGTCGATTGTACCGTCAATAAACTCTGCTTACATACAAGGTGTTACATATAATGACAAAAAGCCTTAAAATATCAAGCGTATTTTACTGCAAAAGCACTATAATAGGGCAATGCTTTACCGAGTTAACCTATTACCAAAACCTTTACAAAGGGCCCAGATTGTTATATAATAATTAATATCATTTTTGTGTACTGGTCACAGAGTACTAGGAAATGAGCTAAAAGCCCGACTTATAAGATACATAAATAAATAATATCTAGGGTGGGATACAAATTATAAAAGGAGGATTTTTATGAAAAAAAATTATTAGCTTTACTACTAGTGTTAACAATGACACTATCATTAGCTGCTTGTGGTAGCAAGACAGACAAGCCGGCTACTGGAAGCGACACAGATCCTGTAACTGATGGAGATAAGGAACCAGATACTGACGGAGATAAGGAACCAGATACAGCACAAGAACCTAAGGTTCTTAATTTAGTTGAAGGTGAAAACATACCATCATTAATTACTTGGTTAGCTACAGATGCTGTATCATTTAAGACGTTAGCCAATATCGTTAGTGGATTATACATTTTAGGTGCAGATTCAACACCTCAAGAAGAATTAGTTGAATCAGCAGATATATCACCTGATGGACTTACTTATACATTCAAATTACGTCAAGGTGTTAAATGGGTTACTGTAGATGGTCAGCCATATGGTGACGTAACAGCTCACGACTTTGTTTTTTGGTTGGAAAAAACTATTAGATCCTAAAGAAGCTGCTCAATATGCATTTATGATTAAGACAGCTGCTATTAAGAATGGTGCAGAAGCCGTAGATTTAAATCTTGAGCTTGTAACACATTCTCAAACATTAAAAGATATGGAACAATTAAGTGTTGATGATTTTGAAGCTACTGAAGAAGCTACTGCTCAACAACAACATGATGCTGCAAAGAAAGAATTAGAAGAGAAAATTGCAGAGCAAAAAAGGTTCCATAGAAAAGAATTATGGTTCAGTTGACGAAGCAAAAGTAAAACTTCAAGAATTAATTGATACTTTAGCAGTTACAGCTGAAGATGATTATACTCTTAAAGTTGAATTAGCTAATCCAGTACCATATTTCCTTGATTTAATGAGTTTTGCTTCATTCTTCCCAGTAAACGAAAAATTCTTTAATGAAGTTGGGGCAGATAATTATGGTAAGACAGTAGAAAATTTCCTTTATAATGGAGCATATATTTTCAAAGAGTGGAAAATTTCTGAAAGACATTATTTAGTTAAGAACCAGAATATTGGGATGCTGCTAATGTAGACGTAGACGCTTTTGATTACCGTGTAATCGAGGGTGGTAGCAACGATACAAGAGTTCAAATGTACCTTGATGGTGAAATTGATAGATCTAACTTAGCAGGTGAAAACGTAGATAAACATGCTAATAGACCAGATGCACTTGCAATGGGAGAGCCAACTGTATTCTATCTTAGCCTTAACCTTAACAATGGTAAATTAACACCAACTAAGAAAGTAATGAGAGATCCTAGAGCAAGAAAAGCGATTAACATGGCTATTGATAAGTCATATATCACAGATGTTATTTTCAAAAATGGATCTGTTCCTATTGATTTCTTCTTACCTAAAGATTTCTTAAGTAGTGCAGCTCATGATGGTAAAGGATTCCGTGAAGTAGCAGAAGAATTATACGGTGGTGGTGAAGGTTATAACAAACATGATCCAGCAAAAGCTACAGAATTATGGACAGCAGTATTAGATGAAGTAGGTGTTAAGGACGTTGATATCGAGTGTATCATTTACTCAGGTGATGATGCTAAAAAAGTTGGAACGCATATTAAAGATGAATTAGAGAAAAATTTACCTGGTGTTTCAGTAGAATTATTAGTACTTCCTTTCTCAGAAAAATTAACAAGAACTAATAATGGTGATTTCTCCATGAACTGGGGCGGATGGGGACCTGATTATCCAGATGCTATGACATTCATGGATATGTGGGTAACTGGTAGCTCTTATAACAGAGGTAAATATTCAAACCCAGTATACGATGAAGGTATTGAGTTAACTAAAGCAGGTGAGTTAACTGATCCAGAGAAAGCTAAAGAACGTTTTGAGAAATTAGTTGAATTAGAGAAAATATTACTTGAAGATGATCAAGTAATCGTTCCATTATATCAACGTACTCGTTTAGTTCTTAGTAATCCTAAGATTAAAAACATGGTATTACAACCATTTGGTTCAGATTATATCTACAAGTGGGTTAAAATTGCAGAATAATTTATGTAATGACTAACTTCATAGAAGTACTAAGTTTGGCAGGGGATTCCTGCCAAAACTTGTCTTGTTTAATATTTTAATTAGATACAGTATTAATTGATTAGATACAGTATTAATTGATTGGAGGTTAACTAATGATTCGTTATACGATGCAAAGAATAGTTTTAATTGTTCTAACACTATTTATTGTTTTAACAATTAACTTTTTCTTACTACGGCTAATGTCGGGTACACCTTTTGATAACCCAAAGATTACGCCAGCGCAACAAGAAATGATGAAAAACAAATATGGACTCAATGATCCAGCTTTTGTTCAATATCTTAGATATATAAAAGGTGTTGTAAGAGGTGATTTAGGAGCTTCTTTTAAACTTCAAGATCAACCTGTCACAAAATTAATAAAAGGTAAATTACCGCATACTGTAAAAATTGGAACAATAGCTCTAATCGTTGGTGTTATTGTTGGAATTTTTCTGGGTGCTTTAGCTGCAATATATAAAAAACTCTGCACTGGATCACTTGGTAACCATATTAGGGGTTATTGGTGTTTCCATACCAGGTTTTGTACTTGCAGCATTTTTACAGTATTTCTTATGTGCTAAACTAGGATGGTTCCCATATCTTTACCAACCGGCGGATCCTACACGTAATATTTCTGCATGGGACTCTTTCTATTCATCCATATTACCAGCACTTTCCTTATGCGTAATTGTTATCTCATCAGTAATGAGATACATGCGTTCTGAACTAGTGGAAGTACTTAATAGTGATTACATCTTACTAGCAAGAGCTAAAGGCCTTAGTAAGCCAAAAGTAATAACAAGACATGCCTTAAGAAATGCGCTAATTCCAGTAATAACTATCATTGGTCCTATGACTGTTGGGATAATGACTGGTGGAGTTGTTGTTGAGCAATTTTTCGGTGTTCCTGGGGTAGGACGCTTAATGGTTAATGCTGTATTCACTAATGACTATTTCTTAATATTAGGTGTTAACTTATTTTGGAGTTTCTTATTCGTTGCAGTTATTCTAGTCATTGATTTATTATATGGTGTTATTGATCCGAGAATTAGACTTAAAGGAGGTGGGGTATAAGATGGCTTTATCTAAAGAAAAATTCAAATTAGTTGAACATGATTTTTCAAATGTAGATCATATCAGCACAGAAAGCAGTTCTTTCTGGAAGGATGCAAGACGAAGACTTAAAAAAAAATAAAGCTGCTATGGTAGGATTTTATGCGATTATTATACTAATAGTCTTGGCTATTTTTGGTCCGATTGGTCCAATTAATCAAAAGAATGCCGATGGTACAATATTTAGATATGATTCAGCACCTCGTGTACTGGATGATAATGGTGTAGAGATACCCAAGAAAGATATTGCCTATGTCCCACCAAGGATACCAATAATAGAAAAATTAGGTATTTTAGATGGTCATTCCAATATAGAAATGAGTACTTTTGATTTAATTGTTGGAATGCTTCCTAAGACATCTGAGTTTGATGAATTAAAGAAACCATTAAAGCGTAAAGATTTAATTGAAAAATTAGATATTCCTTATCATCCATTCGAGATTAATATCGACAGTATTTATGAGAATGATAATGGAGTTTGGATGGCTAAAATTAAAGTAACAGCTACCGATGAAATGGTAGAACTACCTTACGAGGAATTAATAAGTGAATACTCCAGATATAAACCTGGAACCTTTAGGCTATTAAGTTCTAGCATTGATAAGTATGGGGTAGAAATGTTAGAAGTTGATGCCGATTATTATGCAATGCAGAATATAAAAAGCCGTTATTTCTGGTTTGGAACAGACAAACTTGCACTGGATAACTGGACCAGATTATGGATTGGTGTCCGTGTATCATTAATTATTGCATTAGCATCTCTTGTTCTCGATTTCACCATTGGGATTCTTTATGGTACCATTGCAGGTTTCTATGGAGGAACTAAGGTGGATACCGTTATGATGCGTATTACTGAAATACTAGGAAGTATTCCCGCTTTAGTACTTATGGTATTGTTTATAAGTATTGATGATAAAATAGGTTCAATTATTCAAAATATATTACCTGGTAACCAGACCTTAGCAGATGAACGACTTATTATATTAATACTAGCGATTAGTTTAACGGGTTGGATCGGCGTAGCTAGAGTTGTTCGATCTCAGATTCTGAAGTTAAGAGATCAAGAATTTGTATTAGCATCGAGGACTTTAGGAGCTTCTAAGGTAAGATTAATGGCAAAGCATTTATTCCCTAATATTATTGGACAAATCGTTGTCATGGCTACCTTTTCAATTCCAGGAGCGATATTCTACGAAGCATTCTTAACCTTTATAGGTATTGGATTGCCTATACCGATGTCTTCTCTTGGTGTATTAGTTAATGACGGTTATCAAGCTTTTCAAACTATACCAACGATGTTATTGATACCTGCAACAGTAATGTCACTTTTAATGTTATCTATTAATCTATTAGCTAACGGTCTTCGTGATGCTCTTGACCCACGTATGAGATAGAAAGGAGAAAGAAGATGAATAAAGAAAAAGTATTAGAAGTTAAAGATTTAGAAGTCTCTTTCAGAACTCATAATGGTGATGTGCAGGCTGTTAGAGGTGTGGATTTCAACTTATATAAAGGTGAAACCCTAGCTATCGTAGGAGAGTCAGGATCAGGTAAATCCGTTACTGTAAAAGCAGTTATGGGACTCTTAGCGGATAATGGTTATTATAAAAATGGTAGTATTTTATTTGAAGATCATGATATTACAAAAATGAAAGAAGCACAACTCCATTCTGTTAGAGGAAATAAGATGGCCATGATTTTTCAAGATCCAATGACATCTTTAGACCCTACAATGACAATTGGAAAACAGATTATGGAAGTTATACTTCTTCATCAGAAGGTATCCAGGCAAGAAGCTTTTGAAAAAGCTGTTAAGCTTATTGATTTAGTTGGGATACCTAAGCCTAGAGCCAGGATGAAACAATATCCTCACCAATTTTCAGGTGGTATGAGACAGAGAATCGTTATTGCTATAGCACTGGCATGTGAACCAACAATTCTTATTGCAGATGAGCCTACGACTGCTCTTGATGTTACAATTCAAGCACAGATATTAGACTTAATGAAAGATTTGCAGAAAAAAAAGATAGGTGCCTCTGTAATCTTTATTACCCACGACCTTGGTGTTGTTGCTAACGTTGCTGATCGTGTAGCCGTTATGTACGCAGGTAGAATGGTTGAAGTTGGAACAAGTGATGAAATTTTTTACGATCCAAAACATCCCTATACATGGGGGGTTACTTGGTTCTATGCCAGATCTTGATACAGAAGGCGACTTGTATGCAATTCCAGGTACACCACCTAACTTAATTAAGCCTCCAAAAGGTGATGCTTTTTCTCTTAGAAGTGAATTCGCTATGGATATTGATTTTGAGGAAGCACCACCTATGTTTGATATAACTGAAACACATAAAGCAGCTACTTGGTTATTGCATGAGAACGCACCTGAAGTGACACCACCGGCTGTTATCGTTAAACGTAGACAGCGTATGAAAGAGGTGAAGAGCTAATGAGTGAACGTGAAGTGTTAGTTGAAGTACAGAATCTAAAACAATATTTTAGAATGGGAAGAAAAGGTGTTGTTAAAGCAGTTGATGATATATCCTTTAAAATATACAAAGGCGAAACATTCGGGCTTGTTGGTGAATCAGGTTCTGGTAAATCAACCACAGGTAGAACAATGATTCGTTTATATAATCCCACAGGCGGTAAAGTGTATATGGAAGGCGAACGCATTGATGGTAAAAAAGTATCTAAACATGCAGTAGCTAACGTAAACCGTAATATGCAAATGATTTTTCAAGATCCCATGGCCTGTCTAAACCCTCGTATGAAGGTTGAAGATATTATTGCTGAAGGTATTGATATCCATAATCTTTCATCGAGTAAAGAAGATAGAAAGCAAAAGATAATTGAGATGCTTAATCTTGTTGGCCTTAACGAGCAACATGCTGATCGTTATCCTCATGAGTTCTCTGGTGGACAACGACAAAGAATCGGTATAGGAAGAGCTATGGCTGTTGAACCTAAGTTCATCATCGCTGATGAACCTATTTCAGCACTTGACGTGTCCATTCAGGCTCAGGTTGTTAACCTTATGAATGAACTTAAAGAAAAAAGAGGGTTAACGTACTTGTTTATAGCTCATGACCTCTCAATGGTAAAATACATCAGTGATCGAATCGCAGTTATGTACAAAGGAAAGATAATGGAACTAACAACAAGTAAACAATTATTTGAGAAGCCATTACATCCTTATACACGTTCATTATTATCTGCTATTCCATTACCTGACCCTATTACTGAACGTACAAGAAGACGTCATGCATATATTCCTCAGAATGAGCATGATTACTCAAATAATCAACCACAATGGTTGGAAGTTGACCCAGGTCATTTCCTTTATGCAACAGAAAAAGAGGCAGAGAAATGGGACGCCTTATATAGATAATTATGAAGAGGCAATATAGTCAAACTATATTGCCTCTTGTTATGATTGTTTATAAACGTTATGTATATAAAAAAAACGCATGTTATACATGCGTTTTTAGTATGTAAGGAAACCCGTAGATATAGTTCCTGAGCTAATTATATGTAAGTTCCTTATGGTGCTTATATAAATATTATCTATACATAGATGTAAGAAAATAACTCATTCAGATTATCTGTCGTAATAGCATCTATACAAGCTTTCTCAGCTGCTTCTATTACATGATCATATGGTATCTGGTAGATATAAGAGATATCTAAAGGGCTGTAGGCATTAGGCATTTTCCTACTAATTTCTCTTGAAAAAAGTTGGCATATATCACTGCTACCATTATACATAATAATAAAAAAGCTATGTTTCGAGATATGGTCAAGCTCATGAAGATGCATGATGTTATTAATCTCTGATTGTGTTATATCGAGCAAGCTTACAACTTCAGCTGAATTAATGTCGTTTTTTTTCATGTGTCTTTAAAAACAAATCTATCTCTTGGAGTTTAGGCGATAGATAGGTATTAAAGTAGTCTAAATAGGTACTCATGCATAACCTCCTGAAATAATATTAGCAAATAGGTGTAATAATAGTTATATGATTATTCATCATTATATTAAGTTAAACCAAAACCTAAAGGAATCAGAATAACTTAATATAATAATGAATTCATAGGAATCAAATACGGTATAAAGCATATTTGATTCAGCAACCAAATATAATCGGTTACCTTGGTGAATGTTTAACACAAAAAGTCTATTCATATTAGTCATATAAATGAGCAGTGTTTATATAACATAATACACATAATTAATATTACGGTTAATCCACAAGACGTTTAGTATGACATTTGTTATACTATATTACTGTCCATATTTTGGAACATACAATATCTTATAGCAAATTAAGTCATTCTTATTTTTTGTGGAATACCCATATTGCAATATGGCTACATATATAGAACAGTTTGCGTATTAACAATAAACCTTGGTGATGAGGTTATATATGTTATACAACTGGCTGTATATGTAAAACATATTTGATTTGAAGAAATTCGCAGATATAAATGGGTAATTCTTAATATATATCTACGTTATCTACTAAACTAAATTATAGCGTATTTTCGCCACAAAATCATATGTAATAAATGGTTGAAAAAATTGGTTACAACTACCATAGTATTTTTTTTGATTATTACTAATACTATCATTACGGAGGTGATATAAATGGCATACAACAAGCAAGCTAAAGAAGCTCTTGACAAATTCAAGTATGAAATCGCTAGTGAAATAGGTGTTAATCTTAAACAAGGTTATAATGGTGAATTAACTTCAGCACAAGCAGGTTCCGTAGGTGGAGAAATGGTTAAGAGAATGATCGAGAGACAAGAGCAAACAATGTCTGGTGGTTCTTATTAATTATTACAAGTATTAAGTTTAAAATCCTAGAAGCTTTTCTGGGATTTTTTTTCGTATAAAATTATTAATTTAATGTACAAACTAGATTGGTAATTTTTTAGAAAATGCTTGCATATTATGTATAAAAACTATATATCCTATACATACTCTAATTAGATTTTACAAATTGTTAAGTGAATCACTATAACTAATCACTTATTTATTGAGATTTCATCTTAATAGAGCTTAACAAATGAAGAAATTACATAATAATCCATAGCAAAAAGTCAATTCAAATCAAAGGAAAATGGTAGTGCAAATAGTATAAAAGAATAGGTAAAAAAGATGTAGATTTCTTATAACCTCTATGGTATAATATACAAATGGTTAAATAGGGATAGTTATGCCCTTTTATATATATAACCACCATTATGATTAAAAAAAAGTGGCTTAGGTCGCTAAAAATATCAATGAATCCGAAAGCATGGCTTTCGACTAATTTTTTAAGGAGGAACATTATATTATGAACGTAAAAGTAGAAACGCTTGAGAAAAGCATGGTGAAATTAACGATTGAAGTTGATGCTGATCGCTTTGAAGAAGGCATGAAGCATGCATATAACAAGAACAAAGGTAAGATTACAGTACCAGGTTTCAGAAAAGGTAAAGTACCTCGTCAGTTAATTGAAAAGACTTATGGATCAGAGATTTTCTATGAAGATGCTGCAAATTACATAATCCCAGTGGCATATGATCAAGCGGTTGAAGATAACGACCTTCAAGTTGTATCAAGACCAGATGTTGATGTTCAACAAGTAGAAAAAAGGTAAACCTATGATTTTCACAGCTGAAGTTGCTGTTAAGCCAGAAGTAACACTAGGTGAATACAAAGGTTTAGAAGTTGAAAAAATCGAAGTAGAAGTAACAGATGAAGATATCCAAGCTGATATTGATAAAGTTAGAGAGCAAAATTCAAGACTTGTGTCTGTTACAGATAGAGCAGTAGAAGATCAAGACCAAGTTACCATTGATTTTGAAGGATTTGTGGATGGCGTAGCTTTTGAAGGTGGAAAAGCTGAAGGTCACTCATTAACTATTGGATCACACTCTTTCATTGATAATTTTGAAGAGCAATTAATTGGAAAAAATATTGATGAAGAAGTAGAAGTAAATGTTACATTCCCAGAAGAGTACCAAAGTGAAGATTTACAAGGTAAGCCAGCAATGTTCAAAGTTAAGATTAATGAAATTAAATTCAAAGAACTTCCAGAAGTAGATGATGAATTTGCAAAAGATGTTTCTGAATTTGATACACTTGATGAATATAAGGCTGATATTAAGGCAAAACTTTTAGAGCAGAAAGAAAAGACAGCTAAGACGCAAAAACAAGAAGCAGTTCTTGACAAAGCCATTGAAAATGCAACAATGGAAATTGCAGATCCTATGATTGATATGCAAACTGAGAACATGACTCAGGACTTTGCTCAGCGTATGCAGCAACAAGGCTTGACACTTGAGCAATACTTCCAGTTTACAGGGCAAAACATGGCGACATTAAAAGATAGCATGAAAGTAGAAGCTGAGAAGAGAATTAAGTCTAGATTAGTACTTGAAGCTATTGTAGGGGCAGAAGCCATTGACGTTTCTGATGATGAACTAAAAGAAGAATTAGAAAAAATGGCTAAAATGTACAACATGGAATACGAAGCATTAACAGAAAAAATGAACGATGAGTATAGGGATTCTATCCGTGATGATATCAAGAACCAAAAAGCTCTTGACTTCATTGTAGAACAGTCCAAAGAAGTGTAATAATAAGTAAACCTAATGCGTAAGATAAAAAGATAGAGGAGGTAAATAGAATGAGTTTGGTGCCATATATAATTGAACAAACCAGTAGAGGGGAAAGATCCTACGATATATTCTCTAGATTATTAAAAGATAGGATTATATTCTTAGGAGAAGAAGTGACAGACGCAACAGCGAGTGTTGTTGTTGCCCAATTACTATTTTTAGAAGCCGATGATCCAGACAAAGACATTCATCTCTATATTAATAGTCCAGGTGGATCTATTACAGCAGGTATGGCTATATATGATACAATGCAATACATTAAACCAGATGTATCGACAATATGTATTGGTATGGCTGCAAGTATGGGTGCATTCTTACTCTCAGGAGGAGAAAAAGGAAAAAGATTTGCTTTACCTAACGCCGAGATTATGATCCATCAACCTCTTGGTGGAGCACAAGGCCAGGCATCTGATATTCGTATTCATGCTGACCGTATTATTGAATCTAGAAAAAAAACTTAATCATATGTTAAGTGAAAACACAGGTCAGCCATTAGAAGTAATTGAAAGAGACACAGACCGTGATAACTTCATGACAGCAGAGGCTGCAATGAAATATGGTCTAATCGATAAAGTATTTGAAAAAAGATAGCCGAAAGTAGGTGAAACCATGGCTAATAAATATGATGATAAAAAACAATTACGATGCTCATTTTGTCATAAGACTCAAGATCAAGTTAGAAAATTAATTGCTGGACCTAATGTATACATCTGTGATGAATGTATTGAATTATGTGCAGAGATAATAGAAGAAGAATTCCAAGACTACAAAGAAGTTGGGGAGCTTGAGAATGTACCTAAGCCTATAGAAATCAAAGCGTTCTTAGATGAGTATGTCATTGGACAAGAAGATGCTAAGAAGACATTGGCAGTAGCAGTATACAACCACTATAAACGTATACGAAGTGATTTTAAAGCAGAAGATATCGAACTTCAAAAAAGTAATATTCTCATGGTTGGACCAACGGGTTCAGGAAAGACATACATGGCTCAAACATTAGCTAAGATGTTAGGTGTACCTTTTGCTATAGCAGATGCCACATCTTTAACAGAAGCTGGTTATGTTGGCGAAGATGTTGAAAATATATTATTACGTTTGATTCAAGCTGCAGACTTTGATATTGAAAAAAGCAGAACAAGGCATCATCTATATTGATGAAATTGATAAAATAGCTAGAAAGTCTGATAACCCTTCCATTACAAGAGATGTTAGTGGTGAAGGTGTTCAGCAAGCATTACTAAAAATATTAGAGGGTACTGTAGCATCTGTACCACCACAGGGTGGAAGAAAGCATCCACATCAGGAGTTTATACAGATTGATACAACCAATATTTTATTTGTCTGCGCAGGAGCTTTTGATGGTCTTGAAAAGATTATTGGGCAACGTGTAGGTGATAAATCTATGGGATTTGGTGCAAAAGTTGTGAGTAAGAAAGAGCAACAAGTTGGAGATACTCTTAAAGAGATGCTTCCACAGGATCTTATTCGTTTTGGTCTTATTCCAGAATTTGTTGGACGTATACCTGTTAATGTGACTCTTAACAATTTATCAGAAGATGCATTGGTTGATATTCTTATTAAACCAAAGAATTCTTTAGTAAAACAATATAAGACTTTATTTGATATGGATCAAGTTGAATTAGAATTTGAAGAAGATGCTCTTATATCTATTGCGAAGAAATCACTTGCTCGTAAAACAGGGGCAAGGGGACTCAGAGCAATATTAGAAGAGATTATGACAGAAGTGATGTTCGAAATTCCTTCAAATGAGAAGATAGAGAAATGTATTATTACAAAACAAGCTGTTGAGCACCATGAAAAGCCTAAACTTGTTCTTAATGAAAATATTCAGTCATTAAAAAAGCCAGTAGCAAAAAAGCGGACGAAACGCAAAAATGAAGATGAAACAGCTTAGGCATAAGATGTCCTTATTAATTCCCCCTGCTTTGTAGGGGGAATTCTTTATTATGGTATAGGAAAGTACTGCATTTTGCTTGCAAGGTTACCATACTTTACTATACCCCCTGAAACGTATGCAAGCATACTTTTCTTGTTTGCAATAAACCATGAATAAAGGAGAGATTACATAATTATGGATAATACAATAATGCACATTCCTTTATTAGCTCTACGAGGTATTAATGTACTACCTAACACAATCATTCATTTTGACGTAAAACGAAAAAAAATCCATTAATGCTTTAGAAGAAGCTATGACTAATGAGCAACTCGTATTTCTTGTGGCTCAAAAGGACCCAAAAGAAGAAAAAATAGTCACTGATGATTTATATACAGTGGGTACCATTTCAAAGATTAAGCAACTTATTAAACTACCAGGTAATATTATCAGGGTATTGGTTGAAGGTATGGAGCGGGGTGAAATACAAAGCTTCATCACTGAAAAAACCATTTATACTAGCAGAAGTTGAAAAAATTAAGTCATAAAGCTATAGGTGGTAGTGAAGATGAAGAGAAAGCGCTACTACGCGTTACATTTAAATGTTTAGAAGATTATTCTAAGGTTAATCCTCAATATTCTACTGAGACCATCAAAAACATGTTAGCTATTAAGAATATAGGAAAGTTAGCGGACAGTATCGCTTCCAATATTAATATTCCTCTTGAAAGTAAACAGATGATTTTAGGTGAAGTGAACCAAGTAGAACGATTAAAGTTAACCATAGCTATACTCAAAAAAAATGAAACAGAACTTAGCCGTATTGAGAAAGATATCCAGGTACAAGTAAAACAGAAGATTGATAAAAAAAATCAAAAGGAATATTTCTTAAGAGAGCAATTAAAAGTTATACAAGATGAATTAGGGGACAAACATGGTATAGGCGAAGAAATAGCAGGATACATGGACAAGTTAGCTAAGCTAAAAGCCCCAAAAAAAAGGTGAAAGATAAGATAGAAAAAAAAGAAATTGGTCGCATTAAAAAAAATACCAAATGGTTCTTCGGAAGGTGTCGTTGTAAGAAATTACATTGAGTGTCTTTTAGAATTACCTTGGAATAAAACAACAAAAGAATCCAAAGATATGATTAAAGCAGAGGAAATTCTTGAACAAGATCATTATGGTCTTAAGAAGGTAAAAGAAAGAATTCTGGAACATCTAGCTGTTAGAAAACTATCCAGTAAAACCAATAGCCCTATACTTTGTTTAGTTGGACCGCCAGGAACAGGTAAAACATCTATAGCAAGGTCCATTGCTACAGCTCTTAATCGTAAGTATGTTCGGATATCCTTAGGTGGTGTGCGGGATGAAGCAGAGATTAGAGGTCATCGACGTACTTATATTGGAGCCATGCCTGGTCGTATTGTTAATGGTTTGAAACAAGCTGGTTCAAGTAACCCTCTAATGCTATTTGATGAAATTGATAAAATGAGCACAGATTTTAGAGGTGACCCATCTTCAGCATTATTAGAAGTGCTTGATGCTGAACAGAACAATAAATTTCGAGACCATTATATTGAATTATCCGTTGATCTATCCGATGTATTATTTATAGCAACAGCTAATTCAATACAAACGATTCCGAGACCATTATTAGATCGATTAGAACTTATACCTGTTACAAGCTACACAGAAAATGAAAAACTTCATATAGCTGCAGAACATCTTATTGACAAGCAAATAGAAAAACATGGGTTAAATCAAAAGCAATTAACCTTTAGCAAAAATGCTCTTAAGAAAATAATTAATGCCTATACGAAAGAAGCAGGTGTACGTAGCTTAGAAAGAAAAAATCGGTGAAATTTGTAGAAAAGCTGCTAAGGAAGTCTTAACAAATATAAAATCTACTATTAAAATTACGGAGCAAAACTTGGAAAAATATTTAGGTATACCCATGTATACCTTTGATCGCATAGCAGAAGAATCACAAATTGGTGTGGTAAGAGGACTTGCTTGGACCGCTGTTGGTGGTGATACATTGTCTATTGAAGTCAATACTATGAAGGGTACAGGTAAATTCGAATTAACAGGTCAATTAGGCGATGTTATGAAAGAATCTGCAAAAGCAGGTATCAGTTATATACGTTCTAAAGGAAAAGAGCTTGGAATTGATGAAGAATTCTATAAAAACCTAGATATCCACATTCATATACCAGAAGGTGCTGTACCTAAGGATGGTCCATCAGCAGGTATAACCATGGCAACAGCTATGATTTCTGCATTGACAAATAAGCCCATAAAAAATGATGTTGGCATGACAGGAGAAATTACCTTAAGAGGACGGGTTCTTCCCATTGGCGGGCTAAAAGAAAAATTATTAGCAGCCAAACGAGCAGGTATCACGAAAGTATTACTTCCAATCGATAATAAAAAAAATATGTCTGAAGTCGATAAAGAAATTACACGTGGACTTGAGATTGTCTTTGTGAGTCATATGGAAGAGGTATTGGAAGAAGCCGTAGTTGTTGATAATTAAGACAATAGGACTAAATTCTGTTGATAAGTTTAGAATAATTGTTTTGTCAAAGTAGTAAAAGAGAGGTAGGTACGAATTATGAATGTTAATCATGTTAATCTAGAAGTAGTATCGGGTAATACCTCCCAGTTTCCTGATAGTGGTATGATGGAAGTAGCCTTTGCAGGTAAATCCAATGTTGGGAAATCTTCGCTCATTAATGCATTGATCAATCGAAAGGCTCTGGCAAGAACATCCGGTCAGCCTGGTAAGACTCAGACCATTAATTTTTACAATGTAGAGGAAAAACTTTATTTTGTTGATTTACCAGGTTATGGTTATGCAAAGGTATCTAAAAAAGAAAGAGAGCGCTGGGGGGGGAAGTTTATTGAGGAATACCTCCATAAACGCCAGCAATTAAAAGGCATCATATTGTTAGTGGATATACGTCATGAACCAAATAAAAAATGATCAAATGCTCTATGATTGGATCGTTTATAATGGGTTCGAACCGTTGGTTATAGCAACAAAACTAGACAAAATCAAGAGAAGTCAGATACAAAAACATGTCAGTATCATCAAAAAAGCATTAGGTGTAGAAAATATCAATAATATTATTCCTTTTTCATCAACAACAAAACAAGGGAAAGATAAAATATGGGAAGTGCTTGATGCACTTATAGAAGAATAGTTACTGCGGTAACTTGAATGTAATAAAGGGTTCATCTCATAATAATTGAGATGAACCCCTATTATATCACCATTATTTTAATAATTCATTTAAAATTTTACTATAAATTTCATGTGAATTATTTTTCCAGTTTTCACTGATTTTTAGAGCATGTTCTTTGGATACTACATTAATTTTTAGATCCATTAGAAGATCTTTTTTTTCTTTGGCGACACAATTAACGGTGTAGTCTCCATTCTTTTTTGGATAATACTCAACGGTGATTTCAAAATCATTTCTAAGTTCTAATTTCTTATCTTTTAAAAAAAAGTGAATAATTTCCTCTCGTATGCTTTCAGGAATACGATTTTCAAAGTATTCGAGAGTTTGTTTACCACTATCTGTTACGGAATAACGGGTAGAGTGATGAATCACTTTTGTCGCTAATAGATCTGTTTCCACAAGTTCTGAGAAGTATTGTTGTAAAGAAAAATAATTGGTATATTCATGGGCTAAAATAAACTCAGATATCTGTGTGTAAGACATTGGAATATCTAATTGGTTAATCATATATAAAATGATTAGCTTATTAACACTTAGTTCGTGATTTGACCCCTTCATAAAATCCTCCTATAAACCACTTTTTTACAGCATGTGTAACCCCATTATATGGGCTGTATATGTAAGAAAAGGTGTGTATTAAACCACAATATATTGTGGTAACTATTCTTTTGCACACTTTATATGGTTTCGTTACACCTATTCTATATGAAAAATAGAAAATAAACAAGAGCTAATTACGATAACTTTTGTTATGATATATATTTTAAGGTGTATGGTAACTTTAACCATTTGCTATGATTGACATAATCGACCTTGATAAGCATGACATTTTCGAAAAGCTTTTAAGGTCTCATTTAGGACCATACGCTTATTGGCACTCCACTTAGGTGCAATTAATAAAGATTTAGGTCCATCACCGGTTATGCGATGAATAACAATGTTAGAAGGTATTCTTTCTATACAATCGATGAGTAGTTCAATGTATTCATCTTGTGTAAAGATCTTAAAACCATTCTTCAGATAATAGTCTGCTAAGTCTGTATGCTTAAGGACATGAAGTAATTGTAATTTTAAACCTTGTATAGGTTGCTTAGATATATAATCAATGGTTTCTAGTATATGTTGATTCGTTTCATGAGGTAGTCCTAATATAAGATGTACCACCACATCAATATCAGTGAGATTTAACTTCCTAACAGCCTCTTCAAAACATGCAAGCTCATAACCACGGCGTATAAACTTGGCCGATTCAGGGTGCATGGTTTGAAGTCCTAATTCTATCCAGACTTTTTTTCTTAGTATGCATACGTTGTAACAGTTCTATAATGTCATCTGTTAGGCAATCTGGTCTTGTTGCGATGGATATGCCAACAATATCAGGATGTGACAGTGCTTCTGAATAAGTTTTTTCTAGAAGGGGAAGGGGTCCATAAGTATTGGTATAAGCCTGAAAGTAGGCAATAAACTTATGGCCAGTTTTCTTAGCGGTCAACCGTTTCTTGCCTTCTTCTATCTGATCATATATAGATAAGGATGGGGATGATGCAAAATCACCAGACCCACCCTCACTGCAGAATATACAGCCTTTTGTATCAAGTTTTCCATCACGATTAGGGCATGTGAAGCCGCCGTTAATTGCAATCTTATAGATTTTCTCCCCATACAACTCTTTTAAATAATGATTAAGAGAATGATAGGTTTATCTCCCCAGTAATTCATAAGGTGTTCCATTCCTTTCTGATGTCTGATTTTCTTTCGTAGAACGAATTTTTTTTACACAAGGCTACTAATTGTCGCCATTCTGCATCCGTTGATATATTTTTAACCATTTCAATAAACTCGAGTTTTATATTAAATAAAACATTTTGCTTAACAATGGTCTCATCACCATATTTAACATTGAGAATCTTGGATATGACATTAATTGTATCATCTGGTAAGCTACCAGGCAAGTAAGAATAAATACTATCTAGAATCTTTTCAATGGCATCATACTGTTTTTTCAAAAGGATTTCCTTTATAATGTTCAATATAATGATTAAGTGATTGTATATCAAAAAAAATAACGTTATCAATGTCTGAGTAATCGTAATTAATGAGTACATCCCTGAATTGATTGAGTTTATTTTCTAGTTCGATTTCGCTTATGATGTCTGTCATATATTTCACCCTTTTAATTTTGTCTATATAGATAATATATGCTAGGAAAGATGAAATAAACAAACAAAAAAAAACCACTTCTAATAAATTTTTGAAATAAAAAAAAGAAAACATGGCTTCATTATACTTTTGGAAATAATTCTTTGAGTTAAAATAAAAATTGTTTAAATAGAAATCATAAAAAAAAGCGTTTGATGGACAATCAATAGGAGTGAAAGAATTTTAGTGGATTTTTTACATAAAATCCAAGGGAGAATATAAAAAAGCATGAATCTTTTTATTAGATACATGCTATGTGACTGTAAATTTCATTTTAGCTTTTGGCTTTTGGCATAAATCATGTAGGAGTAAACATACAAAAAGCCAGTACTTATAAGCGTGATAACTAAGAGAGCTGTAATGGCAATCTCGCTCTTGATTAAGCCGCTTATAATAAAGAGTAAACCATCGATCATGAAGATATAACCACCTACATAATGGGTTTTCTTCCAATTATCCTCGTCAGCTAAGGTCCATGGCGTTTTTTATACCGACAAAGTAATTATGTCGAAATTGAGGCATATAATTACCCATAATGATAAATAATACACCAACACCTAATGGAACGATAAGACTGATATTAACAGCTACTCCTAATGAAATAGCAATGACAGACCAGTTGACTAAAATAAGAAACAAAGTTGTAAAAAAGACTATTTTGGAATAAGCAGGCCCATGTTTTTTATAATTATCTTTCCGAGGGTCGATATGAGGTAAAACTTTTTTTTAATATAGCAAGTGCCAGTGGTAGTGCGCCAATGATGAGAACCATATATTTGGGGTCATAGCGGTCAACCTCACCACGAATATTCCAATGCATAGGAATTTGCTCTGGTAACTGATTATAGATTACAAACGTACCTATTAGTGATAAAAGTGATAGGATAATTACCATATTATTTTTTTTCATTGGACTCATCCTTTCCAGTAAAATCATAGAACCATTTTATAATGGATTGAAACGATGTCGTATTGAGGGAATAGATAATATTCTGTCCCTTTCGTTCCGTGAAAACCAATTTGGAGTTTTTTTTAATATATTCAAATGGTGGCTTATAGATGGCTTGCTTATATTAAACGCATCAGCTATATCGCCAGCAGTCATATCTCTCTCATATAATAATTCTAAGATCCTTCTACGGGTTGGATCAGATAAAGCTTTGAAAACGTCATTCATTCTATCACTCCTGTGTCCTATAGCTCTTATTTAATAGCAGATTATAGTATGGAAGGATACAAGCTATTATAATTTTTTGTATTTAGACATATATCTAAATATACTATCTTAAATATAATACAACGTACCTTGAATGTCAACTATAGAAGATAAATTAAGCATGACAATAGACACAGTTATGATTATTTTTATCTGATTTTATTTGTTTGTCCTCATAATGCTTCTGCCACTCGATCAGAGACACCTTCATCAAAAGGCTTAGGTAAAATATTTTCATCTGTAATGGCATCATCAGACACCATGGAAGCAATGGCATATGCAGCGGCTCGCTTCATTTCTTCTGTAATTTGCTTAGCACGACACCCAAGAGCACCTTTGAAGATACCTGGAAATGCTAATACATTATTCACTTGGTTAGGGAAATCTGAACGTCCTGTACCCATAACCCGAACGCCTGCTGCCTTGGCTAGGTCAGGCATAATCTCTGGAATAGGATTAGCCATAGCAAATACAATAGCATCAGGGTTCATAGCACGAACCATAGATTCTGTCACGATATTTGGAGCAGATACACCAATAAATATATCAGCACCAATTAGTGCGTCAGCTAATGATCCTTTTATATGAGATGAATTGGTCATCATGGCAATTTCTTCTTGAGCCCAATTCATATCAGGAGCACCTTGATATAAAATACCTATCTTATCACACATAAGGACATGCTTAAAGCCTTCTTCAAGGAGTAACTTGCATGTAGCAATACCTGCTGAACCAGCACCGTTAATAACCACTTTACAATCTGCAGCTTTTTTATTAACAAGCTTTAATGCATTGATAATGCCTGCAAGTATAACAATAGCTGTCCCATGTTGGTCATCGTGAAAAACAGGTATGTCTAAAGCTTCCTTTAAGCGCTTTTCAATTTCGAAACATCGAGGTGCTGCAATATCCTCTAGATTAATACCACCAAAAGTGGGTGCGAGATAAGTTACTGTCTTAATGATTTCTTCTGTATCTGTTGTGTCAAGACATATGGGGATTGCATTGACACCGGCAAATTCTTTAAATAAAACAGCTTTTCCCTCCATGACAGGTAAAGCAGCTTCTGGCCCAATATTACCAAGTCCTAAAACAGCAGTACCATCAGAAATTACCGCCACGGTATTACCTTTAATCGTATACTTATACACGTCATCTTTATTTTGATGTATCTTTCGGCAAGGTTCTGCTACACCTGGGGTATAAGCAATGGAGAGATCCTCTTTATTATCGACTTTTGATTTTGCAACAATTTCTAATTTGCCTTGCCATTTTTCATGGAGGGCAAGTGATTTTTCATTTACGTTCATTATATGGACACCACCTATTCATGTAATTAATAACCATTCAATTCCTTAGTGATAATCATATAACACCTGTTAAGATATATCAAGGTAAATCATGAAAAATGTTGCTAACATGGTAGGATTATATTATTCTATAATTAGATGAGAGAAGGGGGTAATATTCATATCATTTTTCATGTTATGGTTTTAAGGGATAAACATTATATCATGCATTTATAGAGAATAGACATCAGCGTTATATGGAGGTAACGTACGAATAAAGAGGAGGATGACCATGGAAAAAAAAATATGTGATGGCATTGGATCAGGGAACGACCAGCTGTAGGGCTATCTTATTTAATAAAGATGGCGAAATGGTCGATGTGGCTCAAAAAGAGTTCAGACAGATCTATCCAAAGCCAGGCTGGGTTGAACACGATGCCATGGAGATTTGGGGAACCCAGAGTGGTGTTATGCGAGAAGTAATAGAAAAGGCAGGCATTTATGTGGGTGAAGTGGCTTCTATTGGCATAACCAATCAAAGAGAGACTACCGTTGTATGGGACAAACACACAGGAAAACCTATCTATAACGCCATTGTGTGGCAGTCAAGACAAACAGCAGATATATGTGAGCAATTAAAGGAAAAAGGATTAGAGAGCTATATTCGCAAGCATACAGGACTTGTTATAGATGCTTATTTTTCAGGAACGAAGATTAAATGGATTTTAGATCAGGTAGAAGGTGCTAGAGAGAAAGCAAGTAATGGGGATTTATTATTTGGTACCATGGATACATGGCTCATCTGGAATATGACAAGGGGTGCAGTTCATGTAACGGATTATTCCAATGCAGCAAGAACCATGTTATATAACATTCATACATTAGAATGGGATCATCATTTGTTAGAGCAACTAGATATACCATTATCGATGATGCCACAGGTTAAACCTTCAAGTCATATTTATGGCTATACCCATGAGAAAACATTAGGCGGTGCGAATATACCCATTGCAGGAGCGGCAGGTGACCAACAGGCTGCATTATTTGGTCAAGGATGTTTTGAGCCTGGTATGGTTAAAAATACATATGGTACAGGTAGTTTTATTTTAATGAATACAGGTAATAAAGGTATTGAGTCGAAAAAAGGTTTATTAACTACCATTGCTTGGGGTATAGATGATAAAGTAACGTATGCTTTAGAAGGTAGTATCTTTATTGCCGGTGCTTCTATTCAATGGCTTAGAGATGAAATGCGTATGATTTACTCATCTGATGAGAGTGAGTACTTTGCAAATAAGGTAAAAGATTCTGGTGGGGTATATGTGGTACCTGCTTTTTCGGGCTTAGGTGCTCCTTACTGGGATATGTATGCTAGAGGTGCCATATTAGGTCTTACAAGAGGTACTAATCGGAATCATATTATTCGGGCCACATTAGAATCCATAGCCTATCAATCAAGAGATGTTATAGAAGCTATGGTAGAGGATGCGGATATTGAGTTAAATCGGTTAAGGGTAGATGGTGGAGCTTCTGCTAATAGCTTTTTTATTACAGTTTCAGGCGGATATATTAGGTGTGACGGTAGAACGACCAAAAGTTATTGAAACGACAGCTCTAGGAGCGGCTTATTTGGCAGGATTAGCAGTTGGTTTTTATCATATTAATGAATTAAAACAAAATGGGCAAGTGGAAAGATCATTTGAACCGACAATGGAAGTATCATTACGAGAGAAAAAATATAAGGGATGGCAAAAAGCTGTATCAAGAGCTATGAATTGGGAAGAGTAAAGCTAAACTTAAAAATGGACAGTAAAATAACCACATGTCACCATGTGGTTATTTTGATGAGGGGAGTATAAATAATTAATAAGGGGTTATATAGTGTATATGATATGCATTGCTACATAAAAAGAAGGGTAAACAACACAATCATATACTCACATTATAGTATATTTTTTATAGGATTTCAACAAAAAAATTAAATTTTTATTAAAAAAATGATAAAATAATTAATTTTTGAGGACGAAACCTTTAAAACATGGGGCTTTCAGCCATTTTACATAATCTCTTCAATTTCCAGATTAAGCTCATTTTGCATGTCAATAATGGTAACACCTAGATCTACAATGGGTTTTGAGGGGGTTGAAGGGTGAATAAAAATAATAGTACCTTCTTCACCATTGGTTAAACGCACTTTTCGATGAAGATAGTTATAGGCTATATGTTCTAGAAAAACAAAGAGATATTTTGTGTCTAATAGCCCATAGGATTCTTGCTCGAAAAGTCTAATTACTTTGAAAGGTGATGTTTTTTGATGATAAGAGCGAACAGATGTCATAGCATCATAGATATCTGCAATAGCAATAATTTTCGCGTATGGGTGAATTTGCTTATTTTGAAAGCCAAGTGGGTATCCTGAGCCATCACTTTTTTTCGTGATGCATGAGCATGCCCATTTTAACGCCTTTTGATAAGGGAAGGTTTTTAATGATATGATAACCTAACTCTGGGTGCTTTTTTATAATTGAGAATTCTAGATCAGTTAGTTTGCCAGGTTTATTGATAATCTCTTGGTCGATGGATAACTTACCTATATCGTGCAGAAGACCAGCTATGGTTAAATCTTTGATTTTCTTATCACTAAATCTGAGCCATTGTCCAAAAATATTACATAACATGGAGACATTAAGGCTATGAGAATAAGTGTACTCATCCATACTCCTTAAGTGATTGAGATAATTGAATAATTCGCTTTTTGTTTTTAATTCTTTTAGTAAATTATTACTCAAACTAAATAATGCATTTATGTTAACAGAACCACCATTTCCGATATGGTCAAGTTGAGATGCAACTTCTTGTTTACTCATATCATAACGTTTTTTAAATCGGTTCAGTTTTTTATTGAAAATCTGAGATTCTTTGTCAGCAGACTCATAACTAAGAATAGACTCATCCTGATACTCTTTGATATCCACACTGAGTATTTGGTAAAGATTAAGTTTGAAAATGTGATTCTGGGTGATTACTGTATGAGCAGTAATTAAGAGGAGACCATTTGTAGTAATCACATCACTAGCTAACTCCATACCTGATTGAATATTATGGATACTGATCCTTTTTCTCGTATAATTCATATTAAAAACCTCTTTCAATGTGAATTCTATACCCATATTATACCAAAAAATATATTGAAAATAAACAAATTATGACAATTTTTTTTAATTTGGGCGGTGGAATAGCATAAGAAATGTAAATAATGAATTGATATGTATAAAAAATTTAGATTGACACATAATACTACTGTAAAATTTAATAAAGGAGGAACTTTTAATGGCTAAGTCAAGAAAAAACAAGTCAAACAATAGTAATAGTATGCAAAATAACCACAGTAGCAATACAGAATTTAGCAAAGAGTTATCCGATAATCATGAGAATAACATGAAGGATAATATGAAGCCTAGCATGCAAGACAATATGCAAGATAATGAAGACATGAACAACTGTAGATAACTTCACTGATAGGTTTTTATGACCTCATTTACAGTTATTAGACATCAAACGTTCATACACAAAGTATAATATAAGTCTATTATTCTCTTAGGTGTACCTTGGGATTAATAGACTTATTTCGTAATAATCTCCTAAGGAGAATCAGCACCTTCTACGTAAGGTGTTTTTTTGATGAAAGGAATATTAAGGAATAAGTCAAGTGTTGCTTAGGAAGATTTGGGTTAAAAATAGTGCTAGCAGCTTATAGATGAATTGGTTATAATAATAGAGAAAGGATTGGTATAAACAATGGAAAAACTTTTGCATATTGTTGATGAATCGATTAAACAGCATAAGGTTCATCAGATCATACTAAGTAAAGTGAAAAAAAAGGATGATAAAGCATTTCATAAAGTTGTTATAAAGCCTGTAAGTATAAAGGGGCGAGTCGTTTATCAATTTGGCTATCAGTATCCTAAGAAGATTTCCCATGTTAACATGGAAAAACATAAAGCTGTGGAAGCTTGTATGGAGCTTATCCAAGATTATTTCCAACAAGTTAATATCTTTACAACGGAAGCCGATTATCAAGCCATGATCAGTAAGAAGGGAAAAGTGCATCTACAGAAAAAAGACGCCTACAAAGAAAGACATTGATACGAACCATAATCGCACCAAGCAATATCTGTTGTCAGAGCATACCCCTTATGATTTTTTAATTAAATTAGGTGTCATGAATAAAGAGGGGAAAGTATTAGCCCAACGCTATGATAAATTCAAGCAACTCAATCGATTTTTAGAAATGGTAGCAGATTGTATGGATTACATACCAAAAGATAGAACCCTGCATATAGTTGATTTTGGTTGCGGTAAATCTTATCTTACATTTGCATTGTATCATTATCTCGTGAAACAACAAGGATTAGATGTACAGATTACAGGTCTAGACTTAAAAGAAGATGTGATACAGTTTTGCAACAAGATGGCTAGGGAATTAGATTATGAAGGTCTCACATTCATTCATGGTGATATCAAAGGTTTCCAAGGTAAAGAAAAAGTGGATATGGTAGTAACCCTTCATGCATGTGATACAGCCACTGATGCAGCATTAGTCAAAGCTGTGGGGTGGGAAGCCAAAGTTATTCTGTCGGTACCTTGCTGTCAGCATGAGTTATTAAATCAAATCCATAATCCAATGATGAAACCTATGGAGAAGCACGGTATTATCAAAGAAAAGTTATCCAGTCTCATTACAGATAGCGTCCGAGGTAATATACTAGAAATCATGGGGTATAGTGTTCAGATGCTAGAGTTTATCGATATGGAACACACACCTAAAAATATTTTGATTCGTGCCTTTAGAAAGAATAAGTACAATAAAGAAGCTGTCGCAGAATATAAAGCTTTTAAGACATTTTGGAAGATCAAGCCTTATTTAGAAGAGGCAATGGGCGAAAGTCTAACAAAAACGATTGGATAAATAAAGAAAGTCTTTCCAGGTTAAAGATGCTTGTAATAGTAATAAAGTAGATAATAGTGATTCTTATAAAAAGTATTAAATAATAATAATTATTATTTACAAGTTATTATTTGTATGTTATACTATTTTTTTTAGTAAAAGTCATATATGCGTAAAAGCGAGAATAATTTATGATTAATCGTTAATACTTTTTATAAAACATATACAAGGAGGATTTACACATGGAAAGAATCGTAGGGAAAAAAGCACCAGATTTTAAAATGGCTACAGCACTTGGAGATGGGACAGATTTCGGAAGTGTGACATTAAATGACTACAAGGGGAAATGGCTTGTTCTATTTTTCTATCCACTAGATTTTACATTTGTTTGCCCAACTGAAATTACAGGTTACAGCAAAAAAATATGAGAGCTTCACAAAACTAGGTGCAGATGTATTAGCTGTCAGTGTAGATAGTCAATATTCACATCAAGCATGGATTAATGGCGCTCTAGGCAAGATTGCATTTCCAATAGCATCGGATATGACCAAATCAGTTTCGGACAATTATGGTGTATTACTTGAAGAAGAAGGAATAGCACTTAGAGGATTATTCATTATTGATCCTGAAGGTGTCATTCGATATTCCGTTAACCATGACCTGAATGTTGGACGTTCAGTGGATGAAACATTACGTGTACTGCAAGCATTACAAGCTGGTGGCTTATGCCCTGTAGATTGGGCACCAGGTGAGAATATGCTATAGGGTTAATAAAATACTTCATAAGTACTTATAGAGCTATTTCTTAATCGAGTTTAGTAAGGATGAGATTTATTAGGTAACGCAACCTAATGGATCTTTGGACTGACCTATTCATGATAAGGAATAGCTTTTTTAGCTATAAGGGTGCTATAATAAAGTCTATATAGGCAAATGAGTACATATAAATATGAGTAAAAAGGATAAGAAACTATGAAAAAAAATATTTGGAAATCCAATGTATGCAATTTTATTAGCAATATTATGTGCGGCTTTATGGGGAAGTGCTGTACCTATAGTAAAGATGGGCTATAAGATCATGGAAATGAGCACAGCTGATACATATGGAAAAAATGCTTTTTGCAGGTATAAGATTTTTTGTTGCATCTATTGCTTTATTCGTATTTGCCATATTTGGCTTGAAGCTTGATGTGCGTATTAAGAACACTAAAATGTTGTCTAAAGTGACTGCACTGGGACTTATGCAAACCACATTTCAATATTCCCTTATGTACATTGGTGTGTCTTATACAACGGCAGCAAAAAAGTTCTATTTTAATATCAACAGGTGTTTTCTTTATTGCGATTATTGCTCATTTTATTTACAAAGATGATAAATTAACGCCTAATAAGGTGACAGGTCTCTTGGTGGGCTTTGTTGGTATTGTTATTGCTAGTTTAGGTAAGTCAGGTGGATTTACCTTAGAATTTGCACTACTAGGTGAAGGTTTGATTATTGGTTATCAACTATGTAGTGCAATTGCCAGTATTTTTTTTGTTAAGAACTTTTCAAGAGACTACCATCCTGTGGTATTAACCGTATGGCAGATGTTAATTGGCTCGACTATACTGATTATCATTGGGCTTTTTGGATTCGATTTTAATGGCATAACCTATACACCGCAATTAGCCTTAATTCTAGTTTACTTATCTGCAGTATCAGCAGTAGCTTACACCATTTGGAATATCCTCCTTAAGTATAATAAAGCCGCAGAGATCAGTGTCTTCAAATTTGTTACCCCTGTGGCAGGTACCTTATTATCGGTAGTATTCCTTGGCGATAAGTTAGATTATAAAACGCTCATAGCCTTAGTATTTGTTAGTGTAGGTATTATCTGTGTGTATTATAAGCGACGTTCAAAAGAAGAGGAAAAAAGAAGCATAACGGCTACCATCTTAATTTAGAAAATCCTTTTTACAATTACACCCAATAATTCTCTATGGTATAATAGGATAATACAATATAGGTATCTGTCAAAAGACAAGAAGTAGGTATAGAGTGAATAAAATTAGTCTGGAGGAACAGAATATGAAACATAATAAAGCATTATTGATAATAGATGTACAAGTAGCCATGTTCACATATGAAGGTGGGAACATCTATCACGGAGAAGAATTACTTAATAATATAGAGGCTCTAGTAGAAAAAGCGCGAGAGTTAAAGATACCTATTATATATATTCAGCACACTAAAAGTGATCCTAAACATGAATTCGCGGCAGGTGCGCCTACTTGGCAGATTCATCCTCAGATTGCACCTAGAGATGGAGAAGCCGTTATACAGAAAACCATATGTGATGCATTCTATAAAACGTCTTTACATGAAGTGCTACAGGAACAAGGCATAGACACATTATATATTACTGGATTACAGACCGATTACTGTGTAGACACGACCTGTAGAAGTGCAAATAGTAAAGACTATCATACCATACTCATAAGTGATGCTCAGAGCACCTTTGATAGTCAGGTACTATCTGCTGAACAGATTATTCAGCATCACCTTGATGTACTAGGAGCAGGAATGGTTACATTGAAAACAACAAAAGAGGTCATTAACGGGTGTTTTGGATGATTTATTAACAATAGATTGAGGTGTTGATATGGAAGAAAAGAGTGGAGCTCCAGCGTTGGCGAGAGGATTAACTGTTTTGGAGATTATTGCCAAGGAGAAGGCTATAGGTTTTACAGAGTTAAAGGAACAGATGGGATTACATGCCACCACATTAAACCGATTGTTGAAGATTTTAGTAGAAAAAGAATATCTGAGGAAAGACTATAATAATCGATATACTTTAGGGCTCAGTTTATTTAACCTGTCTAATCAAGAGACATTCTGGAAAAGGACCATTGAGAAATTACAGGGGCCAATGAAGAGAATTAATGAGACATATGGTATGTCGGTATTGTTGGTGGCTATGGAGCAGGATCAAGCTACGGTGATTTACAAAATTTTAGAGTCGTCTAATTTAGGGATGTTAGAAGTTGGGACTGTTCGTAAAGATCTATCATATTTTCCATGGGGAATCTTATATATGGCTAATCTCCATGCAGATAAACAGGAAGAGATTATAAGGTACTCTCACGAACATAATGTTGGTAATATGCGTACCATATCTAGGGAGGAAATGGCTATGTTGATACATGAAGCTTTGAATAAGGGACATGTTGATGATAGAGCTCTGTTTTTCTCTGGTAGAAGATTCGCAGTGCCCATTTGTATGCCCAATGGTAAATTAATAGGGGCGTTATGTACAGGTTCAAATGGTGAACATTTAGAGAATTTGCCTATTGAAGCTATGCTTTTAGACATGAAAAAAGCAGTAGGAGAATTAGAATTTTAAAAAATTTAAATTAATTCTTGACTGTAACCTTGGGGAATAGTGTAGCATAGCAAGTGAGGTGATATGTATGAAAATTAATGAAGTAGCAAAAAAAATGACAAGTCTTACCAAAAAAAAGGCAATACGGTATTACGAAGAAAAAAGAGCTCATTCATGTAGAGGTTAACGAAGAGAATGGATACAAGCTGTATTCAGAGGGAAATGTAGAAGATCTAAAAGTTATTGCATTTTTTAAGAAATATGGATATGCCTGTTATGACCATTAAGGAATATCTTGTTTCGCCAGATAACCGTGGAGAGATATTAAGTAAACATTTAGGACATATTCAGCAACAGATGAACCAATTGGATATTGTAAAAGACATGATTTATAAGCTCATGGGTAATGAAAACCAAGATTATACCACATTAAATAACCAGTTAATGAATCATCAGCAAAACAGTTCCGACTACGTACTCAAGCAATTGGCACATCTATTTCCAGGTGTTTTTGGTAAATACATTGTGATTCATTTTGGATCATTTCTTAATGTGCCTTTGGATACAAAAGAGAAACAAGAAGCTTTTGAAGCCATGGTTGCTTATCTAGATGAGGCTGCACCTATTGTGTTACCGGAAGAGATGAAAGTGTACCTAGAAGAGGTAGATACAGGAGAGTTGATTAAGCATTATACGCAATTAAATGAAAATCTACTACAATTAGCACAGATGAATGCAAAAGAAGCAAAAGAGAAATTGGAAACAGATCTTAAAGGTTATATGGGATCATCAGATGTGGAAGGTTTTGGTGAGTACTTTAAAGAATTTAGAGAACAGAATCAAGCATTTCGAAGGAACTTAGAAGAAAGTGGGTATTATCAAAAGTTTGTGGATAATATGCGTATTATTAGCCCAGTCTATGATCAATATATACTTAACTTGAAACGACTGGACAGACAATTAAACCTTAGATATGACGCTGAAGGTAGAATCTTAATGGATGACTTAGAGGATAAGGAAGAGGACTTGATACAAGATCCTCCTTAGAAATAAGAAGACATGGACAACATAGAAGAATAGAATATAGATACGAAAGCTGTTACGTTACCTCCTGCGTAGCAGTTTTTTTTGCGCTTGTTGATTTGTTGACAAAAGAAATAGTGGCATGTATAATTAATTACAAATATAGTATTAATAGTTACAAATACGTAACTAAGGAGGCGCATAATGAATAAGAAACCAAACATTTTATTTGTTTTTTTCTGACCAGCAACGTTGGGATACAGTAGGTTGTTATGGCCAGCCACTGGACATCACCCCTAACTTGGATCAGATGGCCAGTGAAGGTATACGTATGAAGAATGCTTTTACTTGCCAACCTGTATGTGGTCCAGCAAGGTCATGTTTACAAACAGGGAAATATGCCACAGAGGTAGGTTGTTACCGTAATGCTATCGCTTTACCGTTGGACGTGAAAACTGTTCCAATGTACCTATCAGAAGTTGGATATGAAGTAGGGTATATTGGAAAATGGCATCTTGCCTCTACACATGGAGAATCTAACGAAGATATTGGTGAAGCATGCGAGTATGAAACAATAGCCGTTCCGCTAGAGAGAAGAGGAGGCTTTAAGGATTACTGGGTAGCAGCAGATGTATTAGAATATACGTCACATGGTTATGATGGTTACATGTATAAGGATATGGAAAAGATAGAATTTACGGGTTATCGTGTTGATGCTCAAACAGATTACGTTCTTGACTATCTTGATCAATATAATGGTGAAAAACCATTTTTCCTATTTACATCATACTTAGAACCCCACCATCAGAACGATCATCAATGCTATGAAGGACCAGATGGTTCCAAAGAAAAAATATCAAGGGTACATACCACCAGAAGATTTGAAGGCATACCAAAGTGAAGGTGATTGGGAAGCTAATTATCCAGACTATTTAGGCTGTTGTGCGAGTCTAGATGCTAATCTAGGACGTATTCGTAGAAAACTGCAAGAGATGGGGATAGCAGATAATACCATCATTATATACACTAGCGACCATGGTTCTCATTTTAAAACGAGAAACAGTGAATACAAACGTACTTGTCATGAGAGTGCTATTCATATTCCAATGATTATTAACGGTCCAGGTTTCAAAGGTGGAAAAGTTCTAGATGATATGATTAGTTTAATCGATTTACCTGCAACAATTTTATATGCAGCAGGCATAGAGCAACCAGAAGATATGCAGGGTGCGCCATTGCAAAAGCTTGTTCAAGGGAATAAGCGTGATTGGCCAGAAGACATATTTCTTCAAATTAGCGAGAGTCAAGTAGGAAGAGCTATTCGAACCCACAAATGGAAATACAGTGTTTCTGCACCTCATAAAGATGGTGGTCTAGATGCTAAAAGTGATCATTATGTTGAAGAATTCTTATATGACTTAGAAAAAAGATCCACATGAAAAGAACAACCTTGTGAAAGACCCAGCTTATGTTAAGGTGAGAGAAGAACTTGCTAATCGATTGAAAAAGAGGATGGTGGAAGCTCATGAGGATGAGCCTATAATATTACCAGCATAAAAGTAGTTAGCCTTGTTGAGATTTTGTTGAGATTTGTTATGTTATACTATAGATGTACATATATTTGGGATAAGGCACGAAAAAAAAAATAAACTAGTCAATTTGTGAAGTAATTTTGATTAGTTTCTAAGCGGTTGATTGCGCACATACTGTACGTATGTAACAATCAGGTAACGACGAAAATAATTAAAAGAACAAGTAAAGAGGTTTGTTTATTTTTTTCTTGTGCCTAACAGTTTATAAAAAATCATATTAGAAAAGGTTATTGTATAAAATAACTTAGAAAAGTGAACCAATTAGCTCTCGCGCAATATCGAGAGCTTTTTTCTAGTCTAGACAAGAAAAAAAATGAACGGAATAAAATAACTTCGTAAATTGATTCATTAAAAAGTTATGCCTTAAAGTTAACATAATTAGTGATAGGTCTCCTATGGTATATATGGTATAATTGTATACAAAGAGTGAGGAGCAGTCTAACACGTTAGCTAGTAAATTTGAATGAAAGGATGTTGGGAATAAGATATGAAATGGACTAAAAAGTATCTATTAATCGGCATAGCCATTTTTGTTATACTTTCTTTAAGCTTCTTAGTTATATGGCATTATAATTATAAAGATGTCAGCATGGAAGCAAAGAATGGTTTCTTAGATTTATCCCAATATAGTTTTAAAAATAATGGTCCCGTAAAATTAAATGGTGAATGGGAATTATATAAAAACCAATTGCTCACCAGTGAAGATTTTGCTAAGGATCAACATGTAAATAGACAGCTACAAAGAGTACCTGGTACCTTTACTATAGATAAGCACAAAAAGGGTGAATACGGTTTTGGGTATGGAACTTATCGTTTGAGAGTCAAAACCAATACACGAGAGAAAATACTTGGACTCAAATTATTAACGATGTCAACATCTTATTCACTGGCGGTTGATGACGCAGTAATAGCTACCAATGGACAAGTAGCCACATCAAAAGATGCTTATGAAAGTGAATATAAACCACAAGTTGTTATATTTGAACCAGAAGAGAATACCTTTGATATTATTGTTCAAGTGGCTAATTACACCTATAATCGTATTGGAATCTGGCATAGTATTATTATTGGTGAACATGAGCAGGTATTACGCTTGAGAGAGGAATCCATAAAACGAACCATGTTTTTTACTAGGTGGTATACTTTTTTATGTTGCTATACCAAATTGGAATCTATTTTTTACATCGATATAGTAAAAAAACAAATATCATGCTTATTATTAGTCTTGTATTTATGATGATACGGTTAGTATGTACAGGCGAATATTTTATAATGGATATCATAACGTTTATTCAGGTACCTACTATTGTATGGTTCGAATATTTTACAATTATCTGGGCGCCAGTGGTCATTACGTTGTTTAACTATCAGTTGTTTTCTAAAGAGATTTCACGTCGTAGTATGCGATGGATTGTGGCTATAGCAATCTTCAATACGTTAACCATTACATTTTTTTTCTATCAATATCTTCAGCCAATTTCTACTGTTTTATGAAGTACTCTATATCATGATCTTTATATATCTTATTTGGTGTAATCATAAATCCATCCAAAAGAATAGAAATTTTGCAAGTTTATGCCTTATTGGGCATGGATTCGTGGTCTTTACATGTATTATAGACGCTTTATATTTTAATCAAGTTATTTATCTCATGGATGGGGGTATGACACCTTATTCTGTGTTTATTATTATCGTATTACATATGTTTATTATTGCAAAACAACATGAAGAGTCTTATAAAGAAGTAAGTCGTTTATCAAAAAATCTCATTAAGCAGGATAAAATCAAAGACGAATTCCTAGCCAATACATCTCATGAGATTAGAACACCTCTTAATGGTATGATCAGTTTAATGGAGCATCTAGAGAATACAGGTGATAATCTTAACTATAAGCAAAGAGAAAATATTACCTATGCTATACAGAGTGGTAGACGCTTAGCAAGTCTTGTTAATGACATATTGGACTACGCAAAACTTAAGAATGATGATTTAAAGATTGAACTTAAGGATGTGTCTTTGGCTAGTGCTGCTCAATATATCATAGATACTCAAAAAATACCTTCTTTCCAATGATGATATCTATCTGTATCAAGAGATTGACCTAGCCATTAGGGTTCATGTGGATGAAAATCGATTTATTCAGATTCTAACGAATCTTATCAGCAATGCTATTAAATTTACTACGTCAGGACATATTCAAATTCATGGAAAAGTAATTGATGACTATGTGGAGATATGTGTGGAAGATACAGGTGTTGGTATACCGAATAATAAACTCCAAACGATATTTGAAGCCTATCAGCAACTTGAAGAAAATCATGCTACATTGGGTACAGGGTTAGGTTTGAATATATCTAAAAATCTTGTTGAACTTCATGGAGGTAAGATTTGGGCAGAATCTACAATGGGTAAAGGGTCCAAATTCTATTTTACTGTACTTAGAGGTAAGAGCACTGCCTATGGTCCATATGGTCCGTATAAATTTCAGGATGAAAAAACAGAACAGAAGATGATGCACTATGGCTATTTTAATAAACTCAAAGTTTATCAAAAAGATAAAAAAAAATTCCATTCTTATCGTAGATGATGATTTTACCAACTTATATTCATTAACTAATATTTTATCCGTTGTTGACTACAAACTTTTTTGTGACCTCTAATTGCTATGAAGCGATGCATGTTATTGACCATCACAACATAGACATGGCAATATTAGATGTTATGATGGATGACATGACAGGACTTGAGTTATGTAAGCATATACGTGAAAAGTATACGTTGTTCCAGATGCCAGTGTTATTACTTACAGCCCAAGTCAATAGAGATGCACTAATTCATGGATTTAGAGCAGGAACCAATGATTTTTTAACGAAACCTTTTAGTAGTGAAGAGTTAAAAGCTAGAGTGAGAACTTTGATTAATATGAAAAACTCAGCTCTTGAAGCCATTACCAATGAAGCTGCATTTTTACAGGCTCAGATTAAACCACATTTTATATATAATGCTATTAATACAATGGTATCCTTGTGTGATACAGATCCTAGTCGAGCAAGTGATTTACTTGTGGAGTTTAGCTTGTATCTCAGGAAGAGCTTTGATTTTACGAATACAGAGCAATTGGTGCCGTTGGATAGTGAACTAGAATACATTAGGTCATATTTGAAAATTGAACAAGCCAGATTTGAAGATAAAATATCCTGTAACTATCATATAGATGATATGCATATGGGGCTTATGATACCACCACTCATATTACAACCATTGGTTGAGAATGCGGTCAAACATGGTATTGGTAAGAAGTTTGGTAAAGGTCAGATTGATATCCGTATTGGGAATCAAGCTGGTTACACCATTCTTTCGGTAGAAGATGATGGCATTGGTATGGACAAGGATCATGTAAATCGCATGATATTACAGAGTCAAAACAGCAAAAGCGTAGGACTTAGGAATATCAATAAGCGGCTCAAACACTATTATGGCATAGGGCTACATATTGAAAGTGAACCAAATAAAGGTTGTAAGGTAACCATGAAAATACCTAATAATACATGAAGGAGACATAGGTTAATATGAAAGCAATAATTATTGATGATGAGAAACATGCTATAACTAGGCTTATTAAACTCTTAGAACAGATATCTGCTATTACAGAGATTGTTGCCTTTGATGACCCATTAGAAGCTCTTGGTTATTTAACGCATCATAAGCAAGATCTTATATTTCTAGATGTAGAAATGCCTATGCATGGATTAGAGGTATTTGGGCGTATTATGGAAATACAAACATATATACCTGTTATTTTTTACCACAGCATATGACCAATACGCAATCAAAGCTTTTGAACTTAATGCAATAGACTATTTGCTTAAGCCTTTTCGACTAGAAAGATTACAGATATCTATTGATCGGGTGGTGCATTACTATAGAACGGTTCAACATGAGGATGACAGTGAAAAAAAATAAGAAGTTACGTATTGTATGTTTTAAAAGATTATCCATGTATTATGGTGATGAAATTATTAACCTGAATTGGCGAACCAAAAAAGCAGATGAGCTTATAGCCTTTTTTATTATGTGAAGAAGGCAATTTTGTTTCAAAAGATAAGATCATTAATAGCCTATGGTCGGAGCTTGATAGTAAAAAAGGCATGAATAACCTCTATACAACACTGTATTATATACGGTGCCAAGCAAAGAAGTCTAATGTGAAAATTCCCATTGAGTCCTTACGAGGTAAGATGCGCATTAACATAGAGGACATAGATGTAGATATGATGAAATTAGCAAGAATCTATCAATTCCATAAAGAAGGAAAAGTAATCGATATAGAGGAAGTTCAAGACTTATATAAAGGGATGCTCCTTGAAGAACATGATTACCCTTGGTCAATTATTCTTCAAAGTCGTTATGAGAATATGTTTCTAGAATTGTTTGAGTTGCAATAAAAAGTGAAATTAAGTATTTTTGTGTAAATATACAATAAAATAGTAGTATTTATAAGGTGATTTGTGATATAATATGTGTGATGTGGGTATAGCTAGTATATTATATATGCAAATTACTAAGTAAACTTACTTATAGGTAATAGTACCGATTTTCTTCAATCATTCCATTCTATAATCCAATGAATTTGTTTTCCAAAACAAAACTTACTATTTCCACTCATTTATCAAATACATAGAACCAGCTATTTCTAAGTAATATTTCTTTTTTTTAATGCAATGTTGCTGAGTAAAAGGGTGTTAAAAAAAATCTGTTTTGGAGGTTCATTATGCGTAAAAATAAGGGAAGTTTTCCATTTGTTTTATGTGTGTTGTTATTTGTTTTTTTTTAGTTTATTCTCATTTGTAGGAGTGAATATTGCTAAGGCCAGCACGCCAGCTGTGACAATTTACGAACATTCTAACTATGGAGGAAACTCACAAGTGCTTACACCAGGAATGTATAACGTCGGTGATTTAACAATTGGTAATGATGAGTTAACGTCATTAAAGATTTCATCAGGCTTAAAAGTTACATTATACCAACATTCGGATTGGGCAGGAGATAAGAGGGTAGATTATATGGATTGCCCCAATGTAGGTGATCAATGGAATGACGAAACAAGTAGTATTATTGTTGAGTCTATATCTACTGCTGGTGGGATGACGATGGATCAGTATAACACGGATGCTGGTAAATCTCAGTTAATTAATACCTATGCACCTCGTATATGGTTCGCTAGGAATGCAGGTACCAACGAGTTAGAATTTTACAACCCATCCTCCGTTGAATGGGCTTTTCCATACCTTACGCGCTATCTAAATAACGATGGTACCTACTGGTTGAAAACAAAAGAAACGCTAGAATCCCCATCCACTATACTTGACTTCTTCCAAGGAAATCTTGCCTCTGCACCTGTATATTCATACATCGTAGAAAAAAATAATAATATGATCGATATTGTCTATTTCGTGTATTATCCATATAACCGAGGTAAAATAATAGCAAACACCTATTTTGGTAACCACGTAGGTGATTGGGAGCATATTACTGTGAGGTTAACTAAAGCAGAAAACAATGGAGTCACATATGTTGTTCCTATCCAAACATATTTATCTGCACATAACTTTGGAGGCACATATGATTGGACGGATATAACAAAAGAGCAAACGACTCACCCAGTAGTATATACAGCTTGGGGATCACATGGGTTCTGGAAAGATCCAGGAAATCACGTATATGGAGATTATGTGATCTTCCAATTAGTAGATGTCTGCAATCAAGGTTTGGCTTGGGATACATGGCATAATACAGAGAAATATTTTTTTTATAATGAGAAAAGAGGAATTGGTACAACACAGTGGCCATCTTGGATGAGTACAGATTACACCAATCCAGGCACAGGAGATCCAAGTAATCCTGCCAATGGTCCAATATATCGTTGGGGAAATGAACAAATGGGAACCAGCTATTTTGGACAATATAGACTTGAAAATGGACCAACAGGACCACCAGATAAAGGGGTATGGAATCCTAATTCATTAGAATAAGTCTAGTAAAAGCAATGGATAGAATTATATGTTTTTACTAGTTAACGAGACATTATGAAACAGGTCGTTGGATATCTAATCCATACAGTAAACGACTGTTAATTGACTTAGTGGCGTTGCATTAAAAAAAAGAGAATATTGAATAGCGAATAGCTCCGTGTTTTTATTTTAGTTCCAAGACTCCCACTTCTTCAAGTGGGGTAGTAAGTTTCACGTATGATAATCATTTACTTTTTTAAAACAAAGTGAATGATTTTTTTTATCTATAAAAATCTTTCTTAACGACTAAAACTCCCTATGGGAGATGAGGCAAAACTTCTTTTCATGCGTATTAGATAACATTTAAGATTATTTCCAAAATATTATAGTATATATTCCTAATGGACGGGACATATGTCCTCAAGTGGTATCTGTTGTTTTTGCTATACTTTTAAATATAGAAGAATGGTAATTTGTTAGTTATTATGTAAAAGAAAAGAGGGTAGAAGTTGAAAAAATTAAAAATAACCATGTTGGGTGTTGGCAATGGGTTCTCTAAAAAAATATACAATAATAATGCTTTTATAGAAACAACATCAGAAAAAACATTGATTGATTGCGGTATTACGGCATGGCATAGTCTTGAAGAGTTGGGAATGGAGATACATGATATTGATACGATTTTTATAACCCATCTTCATTTTGACCATTCAGGTGGATTGGAACCAGTAGCCCTTTACTCAAAATTTATATCCCCCAAAAAAATTAAATTAATTATTCCAAAACCCATAAAAAAAATCTTATGGGAAAATGTTTTAAAAGGCACCATTGAAAATAAATCACAATCTCTTTGTGAAGATTTTTTTTGATGTAATTTCTCCTAGTGAAAATGAGCTCTTTAATCTATGTGGGGATGTACAAGCACATTGGATTCAAACAAAGCATATCCAAGGAAAATTCAGTTGTGGACTTATTCTGGAAGATAAGATGTTCTATAGTTCAGATATGGTATGTGACAAACATTTAGTAACCAATCTTTATAATCAAGGTATAGATCTATTTTTTCACGATTGTCAACTAGAAGGTGGACAGGTACATGCTTTATTTGATGGGTTGTGTCAGTACCCTGAACCTATTAGGGAACACACTTATTTAATGCATCATGGACAATCGAAAGTGGATGCCATGTATAGTCATTATAAAATGACTTTTTTAAAGCAACATCAACCAATGGAATTGTTTTTTGACCAACGACAAACCCGATTAAAGAAGTTATGAAGCTAAGGTCAATAAGGAGGTATAAAAATGAATGAAGTAGTGATAAAGACCATTGAATATATGAAGAATAAACAGATTGGAGAGGCAACAGGTCATGATTGGTGGCATACAAATAGGGTCTATAACACAGCTATGGAAATTGCTGAGGCTCAAACTGAGCCTTTAAATAAAACAGTCGTTGCTTTAGGTGCTTTACTACACGATATAGAGGATTGGAAGTTAAATGGCGGAGATGAAACAGCTGGACCTAGAGCTGCTAGAAACTGGCTAGAAAGCTGTGGAGCTGAAGAAGATTTAATCAGTCATGTAAGTGAGATTATCCATGATCTATCTTATAAGGGAACCAAAACAAAAAGTTCTATGAAAACTTTAGAGGGTGAAATTGTACAAGATGCTGATCGTTTAGATGCTATTGGTGCAATTGGTATTGCTAGAGCGTTTGCTTTTGGTGCTGTTTTTAAAAGTGAAATTTTTTAATCCAACTATCCTACCAAGAATATCAATTGGAAGTGATGACTATAAGGATAGAAATATAAAGAGTTGTACTCTCAATCATTTTTATGAAAAGTTATTGAACGTAAAAGATCTTATGAATACACCTTTGGCTAAAGAAATTGCCGCCAAAAGACATGCTTATATCAAGGCATATATGAAAGTACTTTTAGAGGAATGTGACTGTAGAGAGAGCGAACACTACAAGCTGCTAGATCGATTTTAGAAAAAAAAGAATGACGACAACTAATATAGAAGGTATCTATTAAAGAATTCATCAATACATAAGGAGGAAAGAAAATGAGAAAAGTGTTAAGTGCATTACTTGTGTTAACAATGACAATGGGTATTTTTGTAGGGTGTAGCGGCAAACAGGAGGGAGACAATCAATTAAAAAATTGCCCTTGTAGCAGCAGGTAAATTTGGAGATAATGGTTTGAATGATGCACTTCTTGCAGGTATGAATACCTTTGAAGAAAAGACGGGTATCAAAGTGACTTCCGTAGAGATTAGCGAGTTTGGTGATAATGCAATTAATGCTCGAAACTTTGCACAACAAGGTTATGATCTTGTAATAATGGGTGCTCCAGTATCCGAAATTATCCCTGAAATAGCTAAAGAATATCCTAATACACATTTTGTTCTTAATAAAGGAACAATAGAGGATATGGATAATGTTACATCCGTTAAATTTCAGGAAGCAAATGCTGGATTTCTTACAGGTGCATTTGCCATTCTAATGGGTGATTATCTAGCAGGTGTTAAAAAGACGGGATGGATAGGTGGCATGAGAATTCCAGATCTTGAACGTGCAAGATATGCATATGTAGCAGGCGCAAAATATGTTGGTGGAGATGCTGCTGTAGCATATGTAGGCAGTTTTTTCTGATATTACTAAAGGTAAAGAACTTGCATTGCAAATGTATGGTGAAGGAGCTGTCATTGTGCAGGCTTATGCTGGAGGAGCATCTAATGGTGTATACCAAGCCGTTGAAGGGCTTAACGAAGGAATCTATGCTTTGGGGTGTGCTACAGGTCAATTTCATCTATCGCCCAATAAGATCGTAGCTTCTGCAGTTCTGAAAACCGATGAAGTTATTTACAATGTTTGTAAAGATTTTAAAGAGGGTAAATTGGAATCGGGCTTACAAATGGTTGGTCTAAAAGAAGGTGGAACAGGTATAAAATATTCTCCAGAAATTGGAGATGTTGTTCCTAAAGAAATTAAAATCAAAATACAAGAGATTGAGGATAAAATTATTAATGGGGAAATCGTACCTCCATCTAATGAAGAAGAGTTCAATAAGTTTGTGGATGAACTTAAGTAAATATGACGATATAGGCTGAATGAAATATATCTTGCATGATTAGGAATTTCATTCAACTTATATAACTAAATAAATATGTCGATTAAATATTGTTTAATCGACATATTTGCTTAAAAAAGAAGAAAGGGTGCATAAAAGTGGACTATGCCATAAGAATGAAAGGTGTAAGTAAACAATTCCCTAAAGTGCTAGCTAATGATCATGTAGACTTTGACGTTTTTTGAAGGAGAGATTCATGCTCTTGTAGGTGAAAATGGTGCAGGAAAGTCTACGTTAATGAACCTGCTATATGGCATATATACGCCTACTTTAGGTGAGATATGGATTAAAGGAAAAAAAAGTAGTTATGTCATCTGCACTTGATGCCATACATCATGGTGTTGGTATGGTGCATCAACATTTTATGTTAATACCTCGGTTAACGGTTGCAGACAATATCGTTCTTGGAGATGAACCCACAAAAGGATTATTTTACAATAGAAAAAGAGCAGAGAGAAGCGTTAAAGAAGTATGTGATAAGTACGGTCTTTATGTTGAGCCATCAGCTAAAGTTGCTGATATTTCTTTAGGAATGCAACAAAGAGTTGAAATTATTAAGTCTTTATATAGAGGTGCTGATATTATTATACTTGATGAGCCTACAGCAGTACTGACACCACAAGAGATTGATGAACTTACAATTATCTTAAAAGAACTTAAGTCTATGGGAAAAACCATTATTGTTATCACTCATAAACTGGAAGAAGTTATGGCTATTAGCGATAGAGTAACTGTTCTTAGATTAGGTAAAAAAAATAGGTGTGGTGAATACCAATGAAACGTCGCCAGAAGAAATAACACAAATGATGGTAGGACGTCATGTTGAATTAGGTGGGCATAAGGAAAAAACAGAATACACGGAACAGCTTCTTGAACTGAAAAATATTAACTATACGTATAATAACCAACATATATTAAAAGATATTTCTCTATCGATTAAAAGAGGTGAAATACTTGGTATTGCTGGGATAGATGGAAGCGGACAAAAGGAATTAACTGAAATAGTTGCTGGGGTTATTTCGCCCGAAAGTGGACAAGTTATTTATCGGTCACAGGATATTACATTACAACAAGTAAAAGAACGTAAAGATCAAGGGATAGGGTTTATTCCTCAAGACAGACATCTACATGGATTGGTTTTGAATTTCTCGATTGAAGAAAATCTAATAATGGGTTTTCAACGAAATGAAGCATTTATCAAAAAAAATAAAATACTATTAAATTCGGATAATATTAATATGAATTCTATAGAGAAAATCAACGATTATGACATTAGGACACCAAGTGAAAAAAGTAGTTGCTGCTAATTTATCTGGAGGGAATCAACAGAAAGTAATTATTGCAAGGGAAACAGGATTTGAACCTGAATTGATTGTGGCTGATCAACCTACAAGAGGTGTCGATGTAGGTGCTATTGAGTTTATTCATAATGTTCTTGTGGATTTGCGTAATAAAGGCAAGGGGGTATTATTGGTTTCTTTAGAGCTTGATGAGGTCATAATGCTTGCTGATCGTATTGCTGTAATCTATGATGGCCAATTAATGGGAATAATGGACGCTACTATGACAACAAGAGAAGAGATTGGTCTTATGATGGTAGGCAGTCATAAAATAGATGAGAAAAAAAAGGAGGTTAATCCATGAAACTAAAAAAGAATAACCATGACTAAAACCCAGATTAATAACCTTCTGCTTCCATTAATATTGATTGGTGCAGCTCTTTTAACATCAGGAATACTTATGATCTTAATTGGAAAAAATCCCATCTTAGCCTATTCGTCACTTGTTCAAGGATCTTTTGGGAGTCTTTCCGCTGTTATTAACACACTTAATAAAGCCATCCCTATTAGCTTTGCAGCCTTTGCCATATTAATATCTCAACGAGGTGGGACTTTCAATATAGGTGTAGAAGGACAATTACTATTTGGTGCGTTAGGTAGTGCTGTTGCAGGAATCTATTTACAGGGACTTCCTGCTTTGATACACATACCAGTCTCCATTCTATGTGGAATGGCATTTGCGATATTATGGTGTCTTGTACCAGCGATACTATTTATCAAAAAAGGGCTTAATCTTATTGTTATATTTTTATTGATGAATAGCATCGCCACTTTTATTGTTCAATACTTTATTCTCGAACCCCTAGCATCAAAGAATGCACTGGTACCTTCTACGGAAAGTATATTAGATAGTGCAAAATTACCTTATTTAATTAGAAGCCCTAATAAACTATCGGTTGCTATTTTAATGGTGATAGGGATTGCTATTTTATTATATTTTCTAATTAACAAAACCACTTTTGGTTATGAAATGCGCGCTGTAGGGAAAAAATGCAAAAGCTGCAAAGTATTCGGGTATTCATATTAAAAAAAATATATGTTTATATCACTTATTCTTAGTAGTGCATTAGCTGGAATCTGTGGGAGCGTGGAAGTTATGGGTAACTATCATAGGTTATATGATGGCTTTTCACCAGGATATGGTTTTGATGGAATACCTATTGCATTATTAGCTAAAGGAAACCCAATAGGTGCCATTCTAGGGAGTATTTTATTTGGCGCATTACGTACAGGATCCCTTAATATGCAGGCTCAGGCAGGGGTAACAGATGAAATTGTTTCTGTTATTCAAGGATCGCTTATTGTATTTATAGCAGGCGAATATATTGTTCGATATTTGCTCAATAGAAAAAGAGAAAAGGTTGGGGTGATTAAATAATGGCTGCATCAACAATTATATTAATGGTATTATCGATTATCAGGCTCTCAACGCCTATTGCTGTTGCAGGTGTAGGTAATATGTTTAGTGAACGAGTAGGCGTTCTTAATCTTGGTGCAAATGGTATGATGTTGACAGGTGCATTTACTGCTGTTCTTGGATCGTATTTTTCGGGTAATCCATGGATAGGTGTTATTTGTGGCATGCTTGGTGGTGGTTTGGCAGGATTATTGCATTCTATAATCTGTGTTGAATTTGGTGGAGACCAAACAATTAGTGGATTAGGTATTAATATTTTAGCAGCAGGTATAACTACTTTTTTATCGACTGTTATTTTTGGTGCTAAGATATCACCTAATGTTCCATCCTTACAAACAAGTAAATGGTTAGAAGGTATTCCTGTTGTGGGTAATTTTCTTAGTCAGTTGTCTCCTATTATTTATGTAAGTATATTTCTCATCGTCATATCCTATTACATTATCTTTAAGACACGTTTTGGTTTAAGGGTACAAGCTGTTGGTGATGATCCTAAAACCGTTGAAACATGTGGTATTAATGTGTGGAGAATTAAACATATTGATGTTATTATATGTGGCTTAATGGCTGGCTTGGCTGGGGCCTATCTATCCCTTGGGCAACTGGATCGTTTCTTTGAAGGCATGATCAGCGGTAAAGGTATGTTAGCTGTTATTGCTGTGAAAATGGGACGATGGAATCCAATTGGTATCGTATTAACAGCACTATTATTAGGTTTTTTTTGACGCCGTTCAATTACAATTACAGATTAATAATTATTTAAATATACCTCCTGAAATCATACAAACGATTCCATATATAGCTGGTATAATCGCTCTTACCGTGCAAGCTGGTCGTGCTATTGGACCCAAATCAATAACCAAAGCATATATAAGAAATAAATTCAAAATTTAATGAAGGTTTTGCCATAACGGACGTTTGTCCTAATGAGATATATCAGGTTTATATTATAGTGAAATGGAAACATGTTTAATAATAATTTGAAATACATAAGAAAGGTAGGTTTATTATATGAAATCTATAGTTGACGATATGACATTAAAAGATCTCGGACAAGAAAGAATGGGTTGGTTTAGAGATAAAATGCCAATACTTAAGAGCATTGAGGCAAAGCATAAAAAAAGAACAAATATTTAAAGGGAAAACCATAGCTATTTGTATGCATGTTGAACCTAAAACAGCCTATTGGATTGAAGGGTTGCTAAAAGGAGGAGCAGAGCACATATTTCTTGTTGGTTGTCTTGGTACAACTAAAAAAAGATACTGCGGCATACCTTGCAAGCTTAGATAAAATGACTGTTTTTGCTAAAGAAAATGATACAATTGAAGACCATAAGCGATATCTTGCAAAGGTTATGGAACATAAGTGTGATCTTTTCTTAGATAATGGTGGAAGCCTAGTTCTTGCATACTATGAAGCAAAGCCTGATTGGAAGCCCCTAGGTGCAAATGAAGAAACACGTTCTGGCAAGCTACTGATTGAAGATGCAAATCTTGATCTTGATTTTCCTATTATTGTCATCGATGATTCGCCACTTAAAAAAAATGCTTGAAAATAAAATTGGTGTAGGGCAATCTGTAGTAGATGGATTCATGCGATGCACAAGCTTATTACTAGGAGGAAAAAACGTATTAGTTATTGGTTATGGCTGGTGCGGAAGTGGCGTTGCAGAGAAATTCAAAGGGATGGGTGCAACAACAATGGTCTATGACAATGATCCACTATATCGCCTTAAAGCTAAAGCAGAAGGGTACCATGTAGGTGAGCTTAATGATCTTATTACAAAAGCAGATGTTATTGTTACCGTTACAGGAAGGTTCAACATCATTACTAAGGATCATATCACGTATATGAAAGAGGGAGTTATCTTAGCCAATGCAGGTCATTATGGTTTTGAAATAGATGTTAAAGGTTTTGAAGAAAATGCAAATGATATTACAAAAGTTAAAGCAGGTATAATGAAGTATAAAATGGGTTCTAAATCAATTTTTATTTTGGAGAATGCAAATCCGTTGAATCTTTCTGCCGCTGATGGAAATCCCATTGAAATTATGGATTTAGGATTAGGATTGCAATCGTCTTCAGCTGATAAAATTATTAATCAACCACACGAGCTTATAATGGGATTGCAAACAGTTCCTAATGATATTAATCGTAGGATAAGTGAAATTTCGTTAAATAGCATCTAGTATTAAGAATTTGGAGGTGCATTGATGAACATAGAACGATTACCTAAAGTCGATTTGCATTATCACTTAGATGGAAGCGTCAATCCATCCACCTTAATAGAAATAGCATTACAAGAGAATATTGAACTACCAACAATGAAAGCACACGAGTTATGGGAACTTATAAAGGTTGGAGAAGAATGCAAAAAACTGACTGAATATCTTAATAAATTTGAGTTATCAAAAAAATGTATGCAATCATCAAAAGCTTTAGAAGAAGTTGCGTATAGAGCCATAGAAGACGTTTCAAAACAAAATGTAATGTATATTGAGATTAGATTTGCTCCCCATCTTCATACTAAAAAAGGGCTTAGACTTGAAGAAGTAGTATCTCACGTATTGAATGGTTTAAGAAAGGGAGAAAAAGCATATGGTATAACTGCTCGAGCAATACTCGTATGTATGCGACATGATTCCACTAAAAAAAAATATGGAAGTTATAGAAGTTGCTAATACTTTTTTAGGTAAAGGCGTGGTTGGAGTCGACCTAGCAGGAGATGAGGCTAACTATCCACCATATTTATTTAAACCAGTTTTTTGATTTAGCAAGCAAATACCAAATACCCATCACCATACATGCAGGTGAGGCAGCAGGTTCCCAAAGTATTCATGATGCTATGGTTCATTTACATGCTAGAAGAATAGGACATGGTGTTAGACTGAAAGAAGATCCTCAATTAATCGATCTTATTAAAGACAAAAATATTACGCTTGAATTATGTCCTACCAGTAATATTCAAACAAAAGCTGTAGAATCATGGGATGTATATCCCCTAAGACAATATTTCGATGAGGGTATTTCAGTCACTGTTAATACGGATAATACAACAGTCTCAAACACCACTATTTCAAAGGAATATAAAATTTTAGTTGAAAAATATGGTTTTAACTTAAAGGAAATAAAGAAGCTAATTCTTAATTCACTTCATGCAGCATTTGTAAATAATGAAAAAAAAGCAAGAATTAATAAAACGTGTTGAAGAATATTTTAAAGTAATCATAAAGGAGTAGAAATACACTAAAATGTAAATGTCAGCAATCTATATAGGTGAAGGCTGGTTTATAGATATAAGCTAGGTAAGTTGAGTTAATCATACAATACCAAGCTATGAATAACATATAGCTTGGTATTGTAAAAATATAAAATGTAGATGTTGATAACGTTTATATTAAAAATAATGTGATTTTGTGAAAGTACAACCTAAGTTTACATATATGATGCGTATTTGTTTAATCCATCCATATCCAAAATTATAATTTCTCGTTCACCACGTTTTAAGATGCTTTCTTTTTCAAATTCAACCAATATCCTACGAAAATGTCTTGGTGTGATACCAAAATATTCAGCTGTTTGAGTGAATTTTATTTTTAACACAGAGCTATCGTTATGATAAGCTAAATCATATAAATATTTAGCAAGCCTATTTTTTAGTGGGTAAAGTAATGCACGTGAATATTTTATAGAAGTGCTTTTGATTTTAGCTGCCATATTATGGCAAATAAATTTGTAGAAATAGATATTATTACTTAAATATTTATCGATAAGAGGCATAGGTACCCCAATGAAAATAGTATCCGTTAATGCGATGACATTGTGATAATTATTTTCCTCATACATATATTCAATATCACCTAGTAAATCGGGAGGCTGTATGAAATCTAACAACACAAATTTTCCCTCTTCAGAGGACGGAGAGACTCGGGCTTTCCCCTTAACCAATATATAAAAGTATTCGGGTTTTTTCATCTTCCCTTAGAATCATTTCACCTGGTTCAAAGTAATGAAGCTCAATATGCTGTCGTATATCATCAAAAATACTTTCTAGAGCATATTCATGAATAAATGTGTTTAGCAAGTCTTGAGATTTGTGTTTTTTCAAGAAATCACCTCAATTATAAGTGCGCATCGTTTTAGTTTGGTTTTTTATAGTATAACATCCTTATTTTATTATTGCAAAACATAGGGTTGTCTAGGTAAATAACCTTACTTTACCAAAGCTACACTGTTATTCTACTCTATATTTTCACCTAAATAATAAAATCCTCTGGATGTATTGCCATTCATAGTCGTATAAGACATTTCTTTAAAAGCAAGGGGTTTAAAAGGGCTTGTAAGCTCATTAATCCATTCAATGGTATGATGTCTCATAATAGCACCTTCAGGTAATTGGAAAACACCATATATATTAAACTTATCTTTAAAAGCATTATATCGCGACACATTTCTTTCGTCCGTATTCAATAAAAAAGTCATTCACATATAAAATGCCATGAGGCTTTAAAATGCGTTTGATCTCAGAGATTAATTCAAGTTGATCATCATCACTAATAATACTGGTTAAAACAGCGAGTATGATAACAGCATCAAAAGAGTCATCTTGATAAGGTAAAGTCTTACTATCTGTACAGGTAAGATTAAGATGGGGGAATTGTTTTTTTTCCACGTGTAATCATATTTTGGGAAAAATCAATACCATATAATTCGGTAAAACCTCTTTCGGAGAGTTCATGTAATGTTCTACCATAACCACATCCGATATCTAAAATAGATTGGTTCTTTTGGATATAATTCGAAAAAATGTCAAATTGAAAGGGTGTGGTAAAGTTTTTATTGTCAGCCATTTTGTTCCAATAATCTTTTTTGATAATTATAATCCATTGTATAATCTCCTTTTTGCTTTTGGTTAGTTTATCATATTTAAGTATTATTTAAAAGGATAGAATGATAGATATTTAATTTTTTTACATATGGATTATTAAGGTCAAAAATGTCGAGTACGCCATCACCATTTAATGCTATAATGAATGTACTTCCGGAAGAAAAATAAGAAGGGTGTGTTAAAGATGGATTATTCTCTAACCATATGGTCGGTGGCAAGTTTTGTTGAAGCCAGAGTAAAAGAAGAAATAAACTATGAAGAACTTGAAAAAACGGTGGGGTTTTCTTATCGACATATACGCGAAGTTTTCAAAGACACCACAGGTATATCTTTATCCAAGTACATACGTATAAGAAGAATCTCATGTGCAGCATTTGATATGATACATACCCATAAAACACTTACAGAAATTGCATCTGAATATATGTTTGATAGTTATGATTCTTTTACAAGAGCCTTTAAGCGTATTGCTGGTATGACACCAACAGATTTTCAGCAAAAAGCTTATCCAGTTGGTAGAAGAAGGTTATTAATGGGTATCTATGGACCTGTTATATTCCAAGATGAGGATACATCATTTTTTAGCAAGCCTATTCTGGAGGTAGAGGAAAATATGAAAAGTATTGAAAGAGATAGCAGAGGATGTGTATTATATGGTGTACCTAAGGTAGCTTATACCTTTGAAGAGTGCACACCTTTTCCAACGGCTTTAAAAGCATGTCTTAACTATATGGGACAATCAATGGATTATGCCTATTTGATGGCAGCAACTGGTGCTGCTTTTCGACTAAGGTGGAACCTTAATTATTGGGATGGCGGTAACATAGATATCATGAATATATATGAAGATCCTTATGAAGCGTTTATAAAAGGGTTTCAAGCAGCAGGCCGCTCTTATAAAATATTAAAGAGAGAAGAGGCAAGTAAAGAAGCTTTTATAGCCTTTATAAAAGAAGAGATCGATGATGGACGACCAGTGATTGCCCTAGGAATAATAGGACCTCCAGAAGCATGTGTCATAACAGGATATCGAGATCATGGAGAGACATTACTAGGGTGGAATTGTTTTCAAGAAAATACGGAGTTTACTAAAGACGTAACCCTTGATCAATCGGGTTGTTTTATCTGTAACAATTGGTGGGAGAATAAAGAAACAAAAGCTGTTATGTCCATAGGAGAACAACAGGTAGAACCAATTAGCATAAAAGATATCTTAGAAAATGGTATCCACATTATGACAAAAAAAAGAAATAAGTTATCAGGGTACCATGACCTGTAAAGAGGGAAATACATATGCTGGAGGACAAGAAGCATATGATGCATGGGTTAATGCCATAGCTAATGATGGGGAGTTTTCAGAAGATATAATATTACCCATGCTTATTGAACGCGTTATGTGTCAAAATGATGCTCAAGTGATGATTGGAGAAGGGCGTTCCTACGCAGCATGTTTTGTTACAAATATAGGTAAACAATATAAGGAACTAGAGGAAAAGTGTAATCGGATTGCAAAGTTATTTCGAGATGAGGCTCAATGTGCCTTTGGTATGAATGAACCAAAAGGTGGATTCGGGCAGGATGAAGAAACGACTAGGATGTTTAGTAATCCAGAGGTTAGAAAAAAGATTGTAACACTAATACATCAAGCGAAGAACTATGACTTACAGGCGCGTGAAGGTATAGAAGAGATATTAACAATGATGTGATTACCTAAAAACCATAAATATATTACCAAAAGCATATTGACTTTCTTCCTTGTCCATTGTAGTATAATACTTAACTGAATAATTAGATGAACAGGTGCCGTAATAATATACGGATAATAGGGAAGCAGGTTTAAGTCCTGCACGGTCCCGCCGCTGTAATAGCTGAGTAACCATCATAACCACTGTCCATAATGGATGGGAAGGGATGGGTATACGTTGAAGCTTAAGTCAGAAGACCTGCCTGCTCAGAAATTTGCAAAAACTCTACGGGTAATAGGGGCAAAATTAGAAAAACGACGATTATATTTATTAACAAGCTTATATTAGGTACAATAACGTTGTTTTCATGATTGAATGCTTGAACCACTTATCTACGGATAGGTGGTTTTTTAGTATAGAAACGGCTTCAATCAACCAAGATAAGGTGGGTGAACAATGTATAAAGATATACCCATAGAGGTACATACATTACTAGAAAGAAATAGACGTAACAAAAAAGTTAATTGTATTAATGGTCATACTAATGGTTGTAAGTATAAGCATAGCAACCATGATGGGAGAAGCAAGGATTTCAATAGAAAATATTGTACAAGTTGTTTTTGGAAAACTGTTCCATCAACCTCAGTGGTTGAGTTCGATACCAAAAGGTATTCTATCCATTATATGGGAGATTCGGTTACCTAGGATTATAAGCGGTGTTTTTGTTGGTGGAGGGTTAGCAATATCCGGTGCGGTCTTTCAAGGATTGCTTATGAATCCCCTTGCAGACCCCTATACCATAGGTATCTCAACGGGAGCTGCTCTTGGAGCTGTCATCGCAATCTATGTATCTGCTATCTTACAGATAGTGGCTATTGCTATTCTACCTGCTGCTTTTGGTGGTGCACTTTTGACATTAATCATTGTAATGAAGATTGCTGATCAGCAAGGGCTATCATCAGGAAGTCTTATTATTGCAGGTATCATTGTATCGTCTATTGGATCAGCCGCCATTAGCTTTATCAAAAGCATGGCTGGGGACGAAGTAAGCCTCATAGTGTTTTGGCTCATGGGGTCTTTGGCTTCTAGAACATGGCAACATGTATTGGTTATTGTACCGATAACATTGATTGGAGGCTATGTTTGCTACCATTATGGGAGAGAATTGAATATCATATGTACGGGTGACGAACATGCACAGACCTATGGAGTCGATGTTAAAAAGGTGAGGAGACGCCTTCTAATATGTGCATCACTCATGACTGCTGGGTGCGTTTCTGTAAGTGGTATTATTGGATTTGTAGGACTTGTTATACCCCACATGTTAAGACATGCCATTTCAGCCGACTATAAGTACCTAATTCCTCTATCAGGTCTATTTGGTGGGATGATGTTACTCATAGCGGATAACCTGATTAGAAGTGTTTTCGTTATGGAAATACCCGTAGGTGTCTTGACCACCTTAATAGGGGGGACCTTTCTTCATTTATCTATTTACACGAAAGAAAAGGAAAGGGGGGTTCTATCGGTGTCTAATATAGTGGTCAATGATTTAGCATTTGCATACGATGATCATGCAGTATTTCAAGAGGTTAATTTTACCCTAGACCATGGATTTGTATCTGTCATTGGACCTAATGGCGCAGGCAAATCCACATTGATTAAAACTCTAAACGGTCTCTATAAGCCCAGAGCAGGGCAGGTATTGATACATAAACAGGATGTTCATCAATTAAACAGTTTAACGAAAGCCGGGCTATTTACCACGATACATCAACAACCTCATTTTTCTTTTCCATACACTTGTATGGAGATGATTAGTCATGGTAGATATGCGAAATCTAAAACCAAGTACTTATGTCAAGAAGACTATCACGTCATTATTGATGTCATGAAGAATACGGATACATTAACGTATAAGGACCAGCTGATTACAGAGTTATCAGGTGGGGAGCAACAGCGGGTCATACTTGCCACGGCTTTAGCCCAAGAACCTAAGATTATTTTCATAGATGAAGGTTTCTCAGCTCTTGATATTCATCATAAAACGAAGATGATTAGGTTACTAAAAGAATATACCAGATCAGGTAAGATGATGGTTGTGTCCATTATGCATGATTTGAATATGGTCTATGATGTAAGTGACCAAGTTATTTTAATGGATCAAGGGGGGCATGTCAGTACCGGCTTACCTAGTAATATCATGGATAGAGAGTCTTTGAGTGCTATCTATCAAGTGACGTTTAGCCAAGGAAGTCCTGCACATTTTCACGTCAATATATAAGAGGAGAATAAAAGGATGAATAAAACAATAGTAATAGCATTATGCCTTGTGATAATTTTAGCTTTAACAGGATGTCAAGGTATTAACCGTAAAACAGATAAAAAAGCTCTATTAGTTGTTAGTTTTGGGTCAAGTTTCATAGAGAATAGAGCAGCGAGTATTGATGCCATAGAAGAAGAATTAGGTTCAGCATTTTCTGAGTATGATCCATTTAATGCTTTTACGTCACAGATTATTATTGATATCTATAAGGATCGTGATCAAGTGACATACAAGAATGTAGCAGAACAAATCGAGAACATCTACAAAAAAGGTTATGGGGAAGTACTTGTCGTACCCACTCATGTCATTAATGGTGAAGAATATGACCAGATGAATGAAGCCCTTGAGCCATTTAAGGATAAATTCGAAATCTTTAATGTGAGTCGTCCTTTATTATCAAGTGTAGAGGATTATTCACAGGTTATAGAAGCAATCATGAAAGAAGTGCCAGATGTGGATGAGAAAACGGCAGTTGTACTTATGGGACATGGTACACATCATGATGCCAATAGTGCTTATCCAGCCCTAGACTATAGTTTTAAACATGCAGGATATCCTCAGGTTTTTGTAGGAACAGTAGAAGGGTCACCATCCTATGATGATGTGGTAAAAGATATGGAAGAAAGTGGTTACGAGAAAGTGCTACTGATGCCACTTATGATTGTAGCTGGAGATCATGCCCATAATGATATGGCAGGTGACGAAGAAGACAGTTGGAAAGTCATGTTTAAGGCAAAAGGTTATGATGTGGACTATGTACTAAAGGGATTAGGAGAACTTCAATCCATTAGACAACTTTTTTGTACAACATGCCAGGGAAGCTTTGGTTGAAAATGAAAAGTAGAATAGCTATCTTTCGCCTATTGAAGTACATAGGAATAAGTAGTCTTGTGTTCAGCATGGTGTTGCAGGTTCAAGGATGTACATCCATTAAACAAGATCAACCGTGTAATATTGTGAATGAAGATACTTTTGTGGATAACATGGGGACGACTGTAACGGTTAAAGAGCCCTATGAAAAGATTATTAGCCTCTATTCAGCACATACAGAAAATCTATATGTCATTGGAGCAAGTCAGAGTATCATTGGGGTAGGTAGAACATCTATCTATCCCCCAGAGACACGACAGTTACCACGATATGATTATCGATCAGATCCTGAACCGGTCATAGCAGCCAGCCCTGATCTGGTTATCATAAGACCTTTTATTAATCGTAACTACCCAGATTATGTGAAGGCATTAGAAAAAGCAGGTATAACCGTTGTATCCCTGTATCCAAGTAATTGGGAAGAATTTGAAACCTATACAGCCATACTTGGTATCTTAACAGGACAAGAGCAGTCCTCAAGAGAGGCACTCAAACAATTAAAAGAACGTATGGCAGCTATACAAAATATAACAGCTCTTATTCCAGAAGATAAGAAGCGAAAGGTGTTTTTTTGAATCCACAAAAAACAGCTTATCGAACCATTACCACTGATGCTAATCCAGCAAGAGCTATAGCCTATGCAGGTGGCATCAATATTGCATCAGATGTAGAACCCATTACACCTGGTAGTACCATAGCAGAGTTTGGTATTGAAAAATTGATGATGCATGCAGAGGATATAGATGTTTATATTTCCCAAAGAGGTGCTATGAATGCAGGTGGTAGTATGATTTCCATTCCTCAAAGAGAAGGATTTATGGCCATCAAAGCTGTAAGAAATGGCGAGATACTTGAGATCAATGAGAAACTCATATCATCACCAACCTTCAGATATGATAAAGGTATCCGGGAAATTGCCCGTAAGTTATACCCCGATTTAATGGACGATATGAGCCTCTATGGTGGGGAGGCGTTACTTTCGCGGAAAGATTATGCAGCCATGACTGTTATGGCTACCCATACACCCATATTTGTACCCTCATCTTCACATTACTATGAGAAAAAAACATAAGGTACACAGCTATGGATTATTTACAGATATATCATGGCAAGACGAGGCTTTTGACCACGTGGAGACTGCTGTACTAAGTAGTTATATAAAAGGTTATCGACGGGAGGATGGCACAGAATATTTTAATCCAGAAGGTTATGTAACGAAAGAAGATATTGCCTATACGTTGTATATCCTATTAGATATCAAAACAGCTAAAGAAAAAACACATATACCGGATCTTTCCCTGTGTACAGATACGAAAATCGTCCAGAAAATTGTGGATAACCATATCATGCCATTAGAACAAGATGGGTATTTTCATCCACAGAAACAGGTAACCCAAACAGAAGCCATTAATTACTTGTTGAAAGGAATGGAAGCAGGTTCATGAAAAAATGGATAACCATCATAGGAAGTATAGTAATCATCATAGGACTTGTCCTTGGGCGTCATATACCCATTAAAGGTACGAAGGATTCCAGTAAAATAATCAATGACAGCGTATTTATTGATGATGTAGGCAATAAAATTGTCATACAGAAGATACCTAGTCGTATCATAAGTTTATCCGCTGTTCACACAGAAAACTTATATACACTACATGCATCCGAAGGTGTAATCGGTGTGGACAAAGGCTCAAATTATCCAGCTAAGGCTGCTGATTTAACAAGGTATGCATTAACCAGTGATGCAGATATGGACAAGTTAATTCATGATCAACCAGATCTAGTCCTTATCACACCTGACATTAACAGGCAGTATCCTCGGGTGGTATCCAAGTTAGAGAGCTCGGGCTTATGGGTTGTATCCCTTATGCCCCAGTCTGTACAGCACTTTGATTATTATATACGAAAGCTCGCTATGTTGACAGACAAGAGAGAACAAGCTGATCAGATGTTAAAGGATTACCATGAGGAATTAGATAAGATAAGGGAAAAAACAGCCAAGATAAAGGATAAGAAAACTGTCTTCGTGGAAACATCACAAAAAGGATTTTGGACACCAGCAGAAGGTTCGTTGCTCTACCAAGCTATCCAGATGGCTGGAGGCATTAATATTGTAGAAGATGCAAAACCTCCTATCAAGAACAAGTCACAAGTAAGATATGGTTTTTCTAAGATTAATAGCAACCAAGACGCCATTGATGTGTATTTTACCCTCCAAGGTGTTCGAAATGGTGGTGGAAGTATTGTATCTATTGCACAACAAGACAAATTTACAAACATAAAAGCCATGAGAGAAGGCGAAGTCTATGAACTACTAAGTCCTTTGGTTAACCAATATACCTTTCGTTATGTAAAAGGTGTTTGGGACATGGCAAGGATGCTCTATCCAGACCAATTAATAGAGGAAACCATCATCACTGATCATGTAGCTCTAACACGAGAAGTATTTAGCCAGATTGTATATGATCAATTGAGGCTTCAGATGTTCACCATTACTGAAAGTGATTATTATGATGTGAAGAAGTATCTACATACCTATGGACGGTTTGGGGATGTTACTTACTCTCAGAGCGATTTCGATTGGATAGAAACCATTGCCATGCGAGGTTATCTCTTACCAAAACGAGACAAGATGGGGAATGAAACCTTTGGAAGAAAAGACCTTGTCACGCGAGCAGAAATAGCTAACTTTATCTATCTTATCAAAGACCTAGCAGAGGTTAAAGTACAGGAAGACATAAAAGATATACAGGGGCATAGCCATGAGCGTGTCATTAGAAAAGTAATAGCCAGTGGTTACATGACCCTTATAGACGACTATTTTCTACCGGATGCTCCTTATACTGTTGAAGGTCTCTATTCATTATTAGATAAGGAACGGCTTACAGATTAGTTCATGTTCTGTTTGAAAATTATCCAGAGTTTTAAGGTATGTTGAAAATAAATATAAGGCACGAAAAAATAATCAAAAGAACAAGTAAAGTGGATAGTTTATTTTTTTTCTCGTGCCTAAGAAGGGGACAGCTATGATTCACACAAGAGACTTAATTAAACGATATGATAAAAAAGCCAGCTGTTAATGGGCTGAACTTAGATATTGAAGCTGGAACCTTTTATGGTTTACTAGGACCTAATGGTGCTGGAAAGACCACGACCATTAAGATGCTATCGACCCTATTACCACCTACCTCGGGAGACATAAGCATCATGAATGAAACGATTAAAAGAGGTCAGAAACATATACAAGCTCAGTTAGGGGTAGTGCCACAACATTATAGTTTGCAACGAGAATTAACAGTAAGAGAAACACTCATACATCATGGCATGCTTCAGAAGATGAACAGAAGAGACATGAAAGTGCGTATAAAAGAACTCTTAACCTTTGCAAAATTGGATCATGATGCCCATAAATTAGTATCCAAATTATCAGGAGGAAACAAAAGAAAACTGATGATTATAAGGGCTGTTATGCATCACCCTAAGATCTTATTCTTAGATGAGCCTACAGTAGGACTGGATGCTGCTATTCGTAGGAGTATATGGGATTTACTCAAATATTTAAAAAGCGAGGGATTAACCATTATCTTAACCACTCATTACATAGAAGAAGCAAGGGTACTATGTGACCGTATCGGTATGATGACCCATGGTAAGATTGTAAAAGAAAACACACCTGAAGAACTTCTAAAAGACGTACAACCCTATGTCGTTGAGGTGTTTGATGGTCAGAAAACCCAGTATGCCTATTTCCATTCTCGAGAAGAAGCCACAGGGTATACAAAGAAGCAAGAAGACGATGTGCTCATAAGAAGATCTAATCTAGAAGATGTCTATGTGAAATATACGAAAGAAAAGGTGGATGCACCATGAGGGTTCTAAAGGAGTTATATCCAATTATATGGGATGAATGGGTTATTTTTTAGAAGGAATTTTATCAAGATAACCATAAGTGCTATTATTAGTCCCTTGCTCTATATGATAGCATTTGGCTTAGGTATAGGCGGTGGTTACTCCCTATCAGGGGTAACCTATATGAAATTTCTGATTCCTGGTATTGTGGCACTCACCACCATGAATGCCAGTTACAAAGCAATTTCAGTAAAATTAATTACCAACCGTGTATATGACCAAACCTTTGAACAATACCTGATTGCACCCATATCGATTTTTAACCTATGTTTAGGCAAAGCCATAGCTGGTGCTTTGAGGGGTATGTATGCGGGCATGTTAGTTCTTAGTATAGCAGCCATATTTGGTATTTCATTGAATATTACGGGGAGTTTTCTAGGGTTGATGTTCTTGAATGGTTTGACCTTTGCGTCACTGGGTATGTTAGGAGCGCTGATAGCCAAGTCCCATGCAGATATGAATCGTTTTGGCAGTTATGTGATATTGCCTATGACTTTTCTATGTGGGACATTCTTTTCTACAGAGTACCTACCTGATTTTATTAGGAAGATTATTTATCTATTGCCCTTAACCCACATGTCTACCATGCTTAGGGCGATTGCTACTTACGACACTTATTATCTATCCAATATTCTAGGTGTCCTTGTATATTTTATTATTTTCCTAACCATGTCTTATAGGATTTGTTTGAAGATCGCCACCTAAGGCATGTACATATATAATAACAAGAATTAAGGATGAAAAACGTTCAAAATGAAGGACTCAAAAATGACAGGAAAGAGAAGGGCCACTATGGGAGTATGCTTATGCAAATACCCAAATAAAAAGCCCTATAAGGAGAAAAAAAAATGAAAAAAATCATATGTTTAATCATGTTCATGATGATCACGGTGAATGTAATAGGTTGTAGTAAAGCAACAGATACAAAACAAGATGTGGATGCAACAAAGCAAAACAATGAAACGACGAAAGATAATGCAGAAGAAACAAAAGAAGCCTCAAATGAAACAGCTAAAGCGACTAGTTTTGATAATCTATATCCAGACTTTATACAAGAGGAAACAGAGACCAACATTACCTACGTGGATAAATTCGGCACAGAAACCACAGTTACAAAAAAAACCTAAGAAAGTGATTATCGCCTATAACTCCATACTTGGCTTATGGTATTACACAGGAGGCACATCACTAACCAAAGTGAAAGGTTCCATTAATGTACCGGAAGAAGCGAGTGATATTATGGATCTTGGGAGTACAAGAAGTGTCAGTCTAGAAGCCATTATTGCCTTAGAACCCGACCTAGTTATTCTGGCTGCCAATGTAGAAAACCAAGTAGCCTTAGCACCTATATTAAAGGAAAGCGGTATAGAAAGCATGATCATAGATACATCCATTAATTCGTATGAACGTTTTAAGGAAAACGCTTATCTCTTTAGTAAGATTAATGGTACAGAAGAGGCTTATGACACGAAGGTAAATAGCATTATAACAGATATTGATGCCATGATTAATAAAGCTCATACAGTAAAAAACAAAATCAAAAGTAGCAGCTATTTTTGCGTCATCTAAGAGTATGAGTTTAGATTCAGATGTGGCATTAACGGGAGAAATGATTCATTTACTTGGTGGTGATAATATCTTGAATGCTACGGATATAAAAGCGGAAGGCGAGTCAAGAGTGGCTTTTAGTATAGAGGCACTTATCGCTCAGAATCCAGACATTATCATGATATCTACTATGGGAAAAGTAGATGAAGTTAAAGAAAATGTCAATAAAATGATTGCTGAGAATCCAGTATGGAATGAAGTTGAAGCCGTTAAAAACAACCGTGTTTATTACTTACCAAAAGAATATTCAGTCTATAAACCCAACGAGAAATATGCAGAAGCATTTGGCTATGTGGCTAACCTTCTATACCCAGAAGTATTTGGTGAATAAAGATGAAAACAGTGACTTCTGGTGCCCAACAGGATCTTAAAAAAAATAGATTATATAAGCTCAGTATATTAGGGATATTATTTGGCTTTTTATTATTAAGTATAATCCTTAGTATAACTCTTGGAGCTACCCATATACCAATCAAGAAGGCATTTCACGCATTATTTGTGGAGAAGGAAGGATTAACTTATCACATTATCATGAACATCCGTATGCCTAGAACATTGGTAGGGATGTTAGTAGGGATAAGCTTATCCTCTCGGGGGCTATTTTACAGGGAATTATGCGTAATTCCCTTGCCTCACCTAATATTATCGGTGTATCAAGCGGAGCAGGACTAGCAGCAACTATCTGTATTGTTCTCTTCCCTGCTTATGTTAACTTCACACCTATTGCTGCTTTTATGGGAGCTTTTATAACGACCATGATTATCTATTCGTTATCTTATAAAAACGGTGTGAGACCTCTAAGGATGGTCTTAGCAGGTGTGGCTATTTCTTCACTGGTGAATGCTTTAATTAACCTGATCCTTATTTTTTTTCCCGGATCGTGTATCGGATACCTTAAGTTTTACCATTGGAAGCCTGAACCTTGCATTATGGTCAGATTTCTATAGGTTAATCCCTTATACCATCATTGGTTTTATATTATGCATACTGAATGCTAAGAAGATTAATGTGTTGATGTTAGGGGATGAAATAGCTACATCCCTTGGGGTACATGTGGAGAGAAGTAGATTCTTCTTTATTGCACTAGCCTCATTACTAGCGGCAAGTAGTATCAGTGTGGTTGGTCTTTTAGGTTTTGTAGGACTGATTGTACCCCATATCGTAAAGCTATTAATTGGTTCCAATTATCGTTATGTGTATGTGGGTGTAGCTTTTTTTGGTGGTGGTATTGTGATATTCTGTGATACTATTGCTCGAGTGATAGCTGCTCCTATGGAGATTCCTGTTGGTATTAACATGGCTATATTAGGTGTTCCATTTTTCCTATATCTATTAAGAGGGAGGATTGCTCATGATTAACGTTAGCGATTTACATGTACAGTATGATAAACATGTTGCACTAAGAGACGTATCTTTTCATATAGAAGAAAAGAAAATAACCACCATTATTGGACCCAATGGATGTGGTAAAAGTACGTTACTTAAGGCCATGAGTAAGAATCTTAAATATCAGAAGGGGATGATTGAGGTGGGAGGTAAGAACCTAAACACCTACTCGCCTAAGAAGCTGGCTAAAGCCTTAGCTATATTACCACAGAATCCTATGATACCTTCGGATTTCACTGTCCATGAGTTGGTCAGTTTTGGTCGATACCCTTTTATGCGTTTTGGTAGTCGTATGAAGACAAAAGACTATGAAATGATGGAATGGGCTCTTCATAAGACGGATATGACCTCTATGAAAGGAAGAATGGTATCTACCCTATCAGGGGGGGAGCGTCAACGGGCTTGGATTGCTATGGCACTGGCTCAAGAACCTAAAATTCTATTATTAGATGAACCAACCACCTATTTGGATATTGCCCATCAATTTGAAGTGTTGGAATTGATTAAGAATATTCAGCAGAAAACGGGTATGACCATCGTCATGGTGTTGCATGATATTAACCATGCTGCTCGATATTCCCATGATATTGTTGTCATGAAACAAGGTGCTTTGGTGAAACAAGGTCCACCTTCAAGAATTATTAATGAAGAAACCATGGAAGGGGTATTTAGTCTAAAAGGCGATTTCGTCAAAGATAGCCAGTACCCGCATTTTATTCCGTTAGAAAGCAAGCGCAGAGCATGAAAGAGGTATTAGGCATGAAAAAAATAATGATAGCAGGTACCAAAAGCGGTGTTGGTAAAACCACCATCACCATGGGGATTCTAGCGGCTCTATCTAAACGGATGGTTGTCCAACCTTATAAAGTTGGGCCCGATTATATTGATCCAGCCTTTCATACGCAGATAACAGGTCGATTCTGTCGTAACTTAGATTCTTTTATGCTAGAGAAAGAGGTGATTAAGTATCTCTTTCAGCAAAATTGTCAAGATGCAGATATAGCTGTTATTGAAGGGGTTATGGGGCTTTTTGATGGAAAAGAAGTAGGTTCAGATACAGGCACTAGCGCCTCCATTGCCAAATTGGTTCAAGCACCAGTTATCTTAGTTGTGGATGGTAGTAAGGTAGCAACATCCATAGCTGCAACCGTTAAGGGTTTTGCAACATTTGATGACAACTTATCCATAGCTGGCGTTATATTAAATAATGTAGGTAGTGAAGCCCATTATACCTTGCTGAAGGAAGCCATAACCCATCATACAGATGTGATACCTTGTGGTTATTTGACTAAAAATGCAGATGTTACTTTGCCGGAACGACATCTAGGATTAGTACCTCATCTAGAAATCGGTGGGTTAGATGAGGTGTACCATCAGTTAGCGAATACCATAGAAGCAACCATTGATTTGGATAAGATTCTTGAGATAGCATCGAAGACTGATGGGGATGTATCCAGTAGTTATCAGCCGCCATTCTATGATGTACAGAAGGTCCGAGTGGCTATTGCCAAAGATAAAGCTTTTCATTTCTATTATCAAGATAGTTTGGATTACTTAACGGATAAACTGGGTGTTGAACTAATACCTTTTAGCCCTCTTGAAGATAAACAGTTGCCAGAAGCCATTCAGGGCTTGATACTGGGAGGTGGTTTTCCAGAAATGTTTGCCGGAGAACTATCTAAGAATACAGCTATGTTAAGGTCTGTATATCAAGCTCTAGATCATGGATTACCTTATGTAGCCGAATGTGGCGGTTTGATGTACCTCTGTGAAGAACTCAGGGATTTGGAAAGTAAACCCTATAAGATGGTGGGATGGTTAAGAGGCTATACAACCATGGAAAAAAGGCTACAACGTTTTGGCTATGCCAATCTTACCCTCAAAGAAACATGCATCTATGGTGAATCAGGGGAGGGGATCAACGTCCATGAATTCCATCGGTCAAAGGCTTATATAGAAGAAGAGCAGATCTATGCACTTAAAAAAAACGAGACAAGGAAAAACAATACGTCATTGGACATGTGGTTATAGAAAGAAGAACGGTGTGGCTGCATATGCACATCTACATTACTATAGTAATCTTAATTTCGCCAAACATTTTGTAGAGACATGTAGACAGTATAAGAAAGGAGGGTATTAGAATGGAATATATCAAAAACCCAAGAGCTATTGAAGAAGGCAGTATGACAATCATTGAATCAGAGATGTCACGACCAGAGGATTTTACTTTTGATGAATTACAGGTGATCAAGCGGGTCATTCATACAACGGCTGATTTTGAGTATGAATCCCTCATTAGGTTTTCGGGAGATCCTACCCAAGTGGGTATGCAGCATATTAAAAAAGGATGCAAAATCTATAGCGATACCAACATGATTGCTGTAGGTGTTAACCGTGTTCTACTACAAGAATATGGTTGTGAGATGGTGAACTATGTTCATGATGAGGATGTGAAAGCAAGGGCTATAGAAAAAGGTATCACAAGGTCCATGGTAGCAATGGAAAAAGCATTCTATGATAAAGAAATTGGAATCTATCTCATAGGGAATGCACCAACAGCCCTTATTAAGCTTCTTGAGCTTATAGATGGGGAAGATCATTTTGATGGATTGATTGTAGGTGTTCCTGTTGGTTTTGTTGGGGCGAAGGAATCCAAAGAGGCTCTTATGGACATGGATATACCCTATATTACCATAAAAGGTAGAAAAGGTGGAAGTCCAGTAGCGGTAGCGATCATGAATGCGATCATGAAGATAGGAAAGGAAAGATAATATGACCTTAACATGTATTGGTGTAGGACCAGGAGACCCAGAATTATTAACTGTAAAAGCAGTTCGGTTAATTAAAGAAGCAGATGTGATTGTAGTTCCCGTTAAGAAACAAGGTTCTACAGTAAGCACAGCCCTTAAGATAGCAGAGCCTTACATTGAAGATATGTCTAAAGTAACGTATCTTTATTTTCCTATGGTTGCCTTTAATAAAGAAGACGAGGAAATACAAAAAATATTTCGACATAATGCCAGTATCATTAATGATGACCTAAGAGCAGGAAAGAAAGTGGCCTACCTTACGCTAGGTGACCCATCTGTCTATTGTACCTTTACTTATATAGCAGAATATATAGAGGAGGTCATCTATGTGCCTGGTATTGCATCTTTTCTCCAAGGCGCTGCACATATTGGACAGCCATTATGTCTAGGAAAAGAGTCTTTAGCCATTATCAATATGACAGATGATGAAGACACCATCAGAAAGGCTTTTGAACTTCATGATAATTTGGTTGTCATGAAAGTAAGTGCCAACCCTAAGTTACTTTTGGAACTCATCTTGCAAGATAATCCCTCAGTAACTTTTCTATCGAATATGGGATTAGAGAATGAGTTGATTACCTGTGATATGGCATTCTTAGAGGGGAATGTACCTTATTTTACAGTGGCACAGATAAAAAGATGAAGATAGCCATGGTACAACTATGTGCCAGTACACAGCATATGGCGTCTAATTATAAACGGATTGTAGACTATGTGATGAGGGCATATGACCAAGGGGTCGACATCATATGTTTTCCTGAACTCACCTTAACAGGCTATGATTTTTCCAAGTCCAATGAGGATTTAGATAGACAAGATGATTATCTAAAAGAGCTAAGAACATTAGCAGAACGATTACATATGACCATACTGGTAGGTGGCATCGAAAGAGATGGAACGAAACGCTTTATTACACAGTTTGTCCTGCATGCAACCATAGAAAGTTATAGGAAAATTCATATCGGTAAGAAAGAAGGGCAATATGTGGCAAGTGGCGATAAGGTGCATGTATTTCAATCCAAATCACTTACCTTTGGGATTATGTTATGCTATGACACTCATTTTCCTGAACTTGCATCCATCATGGCTAGAATGGGAGCTAAGGTGATATTTGCACCATCTGCTTCACCCAATGACCCAATGAAGAGGATACAGATGTGGGAAAAATACATGATAGCCAGAGCCTATGATAATCGGGTGTCCGTTCTTGCTACCAATTTAGTTTTTGGAGAAAAAGGCGGAGGTATGCTTGGTTATGATGACATGGGAGATGTATTATGCTCTTATGCATCGATAGATGACCATATGATGATCGTGGATCATCAACCTCATGATTTTCAGAAGGCAGGTATGCGGCATCGTTTATTCAGTCATGACCGTCAGCCTGGGATTTATCAAAAAGCAGAAGAAATGTTGGTGAATGCATGGAACGATTCATAGAAAAAGAGGGGAAGAAACTGAGATACGGGTACACCACTGGCAGTTGTGCAACAGCCGCAGCTAAGGCAGCAGCCATGATGTTAATTAGTCCCATAAGACCTCATACTGTTATGATCGATACACCAAAAGGTTGGGATCTTAATATTCATGTCTATCCTGTTGAGGTAAAAGCAGACTATGCGACTTGTTATGTCATAAAAGATGCTGGTGATGACCCCGATGTAACCCATGGTATGCGCATCTATGCAACCGTAAAGAAGACAGATAATAAGGCGATACGTATTCGAGGGGGCGTGGGTATAGGAACAGTCACCAAAAAAGGGTTGCGTATCCCTGTGGGTGAAGCAGCTATCAATCCAACCCCCTTAATGACCATTGAAAAAGAAGTAAGGCAGGTACTGCCATTCGGTCAAGGTGTAGAAGTCACTATCTATGCGCCAGAAGGTGAAGCCATTGCTAAGAAAACCTTCAATGCTAATCTTGGTATTATAGGTGGTATATCCATCATTGGCACATCAGGTATTGTAGAACCCATGTCAGAAGATGCTCTAATGGATACTCTAAAAGTAGAGTTAGGGATTAAAAAAGCCAATCATGGTAATCGACTTGTTTATGTCTTTGGCAACTTTGGACGGGACTATGCTGTAACCCATAAAATAGAAGATAACTATATTCAGAAAATCAGCAACTTTGTAGCTTTTATGATGGAAGAAGCCTGTAAACAAGGTTTCAAAAAGATACTCTTCATCGGTCATGTGGGTAAGATGGTGAAAGTAGCCGCAGGAATTAAGAATACCCATAGTAAATATGGTGATGGACGTATGGCATCCATCGCAACCTGTGGGGAAGCCTGTCAAGTAGAAGAAGCTGTAATTGAGAAAATTCACGGCTGTAATACCACAGATGAAGCTGTCGAATATCTAAAGAAACATGGAAAAGCAGATGATGTATTTCAGTATATGGCAAAGAAATGTCAACAAGTATGTGAACACATGTGTCAAGATAAGGTGCAAGTCGAATGTATCATCTTCTCAACCATTCATGGCACATTAGGAAGAAGTGTAGGGGTAGAGAAGATATTAGGCTACTTTGTAAATGAGGCATAGCACCAGCCAATATATTTACTAAGGAACGGCTTAAATATTAGTACATGTTCAGTTTTCAAAATGTCCAGTGTTTTAAGGACTTTTGTAAATATATTATATGAAGTAATATTTCAACGTCTCCTAAGTGAGTATAAAACAGTATGTTCAACATTTTTTATGCAATCATGTATGAGAGTGGTTATACATGACTCTGATGACAGAGGCAATTAAGTAGAAGGAGCTAAGAAAATGATTAGGGTAATAGGCATTGGACCAGGAAATCCAGATTATATATTACCAGTAGCCATAAAGGCTATAGAAAAGGCTAAGATGGTCATAGGGACAACGAGGCATATAGACGCTGTGAAAGGTTATTGCCAAGAGACTCTGGATTATGCTAAAGGGTTTGACTATATCGGTGAATATCTGAAGAATCATAAAGAGGAAGAGATAGCTATTGCGGTATCAGGTGATGCTTTGTTTTACAGTATGCTAAATTTTGTAAAACGCATAGTAGACCATAAGTGGATAGAGGTTATCCCAGGTATTAGTTCTTTACAATATATGTATGCCAAATTAAAAAGAGGTTATGAATCAGCAAAGTGGATCAGTTATCATGGGCGAGAAGTGGATGTAATAGAAGAAATTACGAACCATAAGAGTGTGGGTATCTTAACAGATCGACACCATAGTCCAGCTTATATAGCCAGAGAATTATATACCCATAATATTAAAAATAGGGTCATCTACATCGGTGAAAATTTATCTTATGAAGATGAGTGTATTCATAAAATGACAATAGAAGAGGCAATGGCTTATGAAGCCAATCCCTTAAGTGTGGTGGTGATTGAATATGACAGATAGATGGTCTTACAACGTATCAGGTATTGACGATGAGCGATTCATAAGAGGTAATGTACCCATGACGAAGAGTGAAGTACGAGCTGTGACCATGAGTAAATTACGATTAACACGAGAAAGTAAGGTCCTCGACATTGGAGCGGGTACAGGGTCTGTGACCATAGAATGTGCCAGGATAGCTACAGATGTTACAGCTGTTGAACGCCATGCAGAAGGTATTCAACTTATACAAGCTAATGCAGAAGCTTTTGGTTTGAACCATGTAAAAGTCATTAAGGGTCTAGCACCTGACAATTTGCCGGATACATCCTATGACAGGGTTTTCATCGGTGGTAGTGGTGGTCAGCTAGACCATATATTTCAGTATCTTCATTCACATTTGGTGACAGGTGGCATACTAGTAGCCAATACCATAACTGTAGAGAACACAGGGAAAATATTATCCCTATTAAAAGAAGGTTCATACGACCATATTGAAGTCGTACAGATGGGTATCAGCAGAAGTAAGGTTGTGGGTAACAGCCATATGATGTTAGCTGAGAATCCCATCACCATATTATCTGCTAGAAAGCAATAAGAATAGAGAAGATCAAATGTTATAAGTAAATCGGACTTCTAAGTAGTTCGAAACAGTTAAAAATAACAGGTTAGTAAGTAGCATAGACGTTATTTCATTAAATAAAAAACAAGATAAGACAGTATAATGGAACAAGGAGGTAGGCATATTGAATAAGGTTATATTTGTAGGAGCAGGACCAGGAGACCCAGAACTTATCACCATAAAAGGGAAAAAAGCCATTGATGAAGCAGATATCATTATCTATGCAGGGTCATTGGTCAATGAGAAAGTATTAGAAGGGTGCAAAGAAAGTGCCAAGATCTATAACAGCGCAGGCATGCATCTTCACCAAGTCCTTGACGTGATGGTTAAGGGTATAGAAGATAACAAACATGTTGTAAGGGTACATACAGGTGACCCATCCATCTATGGTGCTATACAAGAACAGATGGATGCACTAGAAGCAAAAAAGATAGCTTTTGAAGTAATCCCAGGTGTGAGTTCTTTTTGTGGAGCCGCAGCAGCCATTAAAAAAGAATTTACCCTTCCAAACGTATCTCAGACTGTTATTCTAACAAGAATAGAAGGTAGAACACCCGTACCAGAAAAAGAATCCCTAGGGTCTCTAGCCAGTCATGGAGCCAGTATGGCTATTTTCCTATCGGTAGGTATGATGAATAAAGTAGTTGGTGAGTTAGGGAAACATTACCCCATGACTACACCTATCGCAGTCATTCAACGAGCCACTTGGGAAGATGAGAAGATACTCATAGGAACCCTTGAGACCATTGCAGATCAAGTAGAAGCAGCAGGCATAACCAAGACAGCCCAGATTTTAGTGGGTGATTTTATTGATTGTGATTATGAGTTATCTAAGTTATATGATCAACATTTTACCCATGAGTATCGAAAGGCAGTAGATGTATGAAGTGGGCAATGGTAGCACTCAATAAGCAAACAGTTGCTTATGCCGTGGATATGCGAAAAAAGTGTGCAAACCTAGCAGATATTCACATCTATACCTTACCCAAATATCAGGTGGAGCATGTAGAAGCCATTGAAGGCGGATTGAAAGCTTTTAATCAGGTTCTGTTTGGAGAATATAAAGTAATCATCTATATGATGGCAATGGGTATCGTCGTGAGAGATATAGCGCCTTATCTGAAACATAAAAGTGTTGATCCTGCTGTCCTATGTTTATCACCAGACGGTGCTTACCTTATTCCCGTATTATCCGGGCATCTTGGTGGAGCTAATAAGATTGCAACCTTTCTATCAAGCAGAATAGATGCAAGACCAGTTATCACAACGGCTTCAGATTTGATGCATAAGACTGCTGTGGATCTATTGGCCAAAGCCCATCATTTAGCCATTGATCATTATGGAGATGCTAAGCTATTAACAGCCATGATTATTAATGATGATCAAGTCGATATTATATCGGATATTCCTCTTAAGGGGGTTGATATAGCATCTGAAATTACCGAATCAACACAAGGTGTTATTCGTATTACAAACCGAACCAATGAGAAATATCCTATACCAACAGCCACCTTGATACCTAGAAACATTGTCATAGGAATAGGTGCTAAACGCCATACATCTTACAAAGATATCAATAAATTCTTAAATGAGTGTTTAAGGAAACATCATGTTGCAAGAAAGGCAATAGGACGCATAGCTTCCATTGATTTAAAAAAAGACGAGACAGGGATATTAGAACTGGTGGATCAATTAGATGTAGAATATGTTGTCTATACAGCCGAGGAACTCCGTCAGGTAGTCCATGGATTTGATCAATCTTCTTTTGTGGAAAAAATCACAGGGGTTGGCGCAGTATCCATGCCTAGTGGTTACTTGGCATCCAATAAGGGTACATGTATCGCTAAGAAGATGATAGATAACGGTATAACCATCAGCATTTGGGAAGAAAGGAAGGTCGTATATGATTAATATTGTCAGTACAGGTCCAGGACATCAAGAATGTATGAGCTATGAAGCTGTAGAAGCCATAAAGCATTCAGATGTGATTGTTGGCTATAAGAAATATATAGAACTTCTTGCCCCTCTTATGGATCAGCAAGAAGTTTATTACAACGGCATGAAAAAAGAGGTAGACAGGTGTAAAAAAGCCTTAGAGTATGCAAAGGCAGGGAAAACAGTAGCCATGGTCAGTGGTGGCGATGCTGGTATCTATGGTATAGGCGGCATTATGCAAGAGATTATATTGGAAGACCAAGCAGATCTAGAAGTCAGATGTTACCCAGGGATTACATCAGCTCATGCAGCTGCGGCAGTTTTAGGAGCTCCCATTGTGCATGACTCTGTGACTATTAGTCTTAGTGACCTTCTTACGGATATTGAAGTTATTAGGAAGCGACTACACGCAGCAGGTATGGGCGATTTCATCACATGCATCTATAATCCTAAGAGTAAAGGACGTCCACACTATATAGAAATGGCTAGAGATATTTTGCTGGATTATAAAGATAGTCAAACACCTGTAGGCATTGTGAAAAATGCCCGTCGAGATAATCAAGAAGTTTACATAACAACATTAAAAGATATGTGTGATGTACCTATTGATATGTCCAGTATGGTGATTGTAGGTAATGGTGATACATATGTTGCGAAGGGGAAAATGATTACACCAAGAGGATATAGAAGGTAAGGTGATAGCGTATGCAAATACTTATTTTTGCAGGGACTAGTAATGGAAGAACATTAGCTGTAGAATTAGCTAATAAGGGCTATGGCGTTACGGTTTCTTCTATGAGTGCTCATGGTAACAGTCTTGTTCCAGAGCATAAACATATCAAGGGTATCTATGGTAAGATGAACCAAGAAGATATAGAACAGTATATAATAGAACATCATATAGATGCAGTGATTGATGCTACTCATCCCTATGCTATGGATATATCACGACATATTATAAAGAGCACCCAAGAAATAGGTAGACCGATGATCAGGTATGAGAGAAGATCAAGTATTGGAAAAGATATTGGAAAACATTTTGATACCTATGCAGAAGCATGTGGGTATCTGAATAACTATGCAGATAATATATTGTTCTCAACAGGTGTTAATCACATTGATGAACTGGTAAAGCTATTAGATAAACAACGTATGGTTGTGCGTATATTACCTGTAGATACATCGATACAAAAAAGCCTATGATTGCGGCTTACAAGAAGATCAGATTATAGCTCTTCATCCACCGTATACATTAGAAGATAATCTAAAGCACATAATAAAATATAATATTGGGTACCTTGTTACCAAAGATAGTGGTCATGAAGGTGGTACGTCTATGAAAATAGAAGCAGTCAAGCAGGCAGGCATAGAATTGATTGTTATTGATCGACCAAAGCTTAAGTACCCTGTTTGTTATTATGATAAAGAAAAGGTTTTAGCACATGTATATACATTGAGTAAGTAATTGAAGAAGGCTACATGCAAAGCCTGTAAGACAAATCAAGTAATAGCATATAAGAAGTTATAAAGAAACTAGAAAGTGGCTAAGTATATCATTTTCTAGTTTTTTAATTACTAAGAATAGAGGCTACACGCATGTAAGAAGTTCATATCTCGATAATTGACAAGTTGAAAATGGAGAGATATACTAAGCAGAGCAGTAAGGATAATATTATGAGGAGGTTAAAGCATTGAATCTAAGTTTATACGGCATTGCTATTCTGTGCCTAGGATTATCTTATTATAAAAACAAACAAAAGACCAAGAAAGCCTTAAAAAAAAGCTTGGAAGGCATTTGAGAACTTATTACCCCAATTATTAGGTGTTATTGTTCTGGTTGGCATTATGCTTGCCATCTTTAATGCGGAAATGATTTCTAAGATTATCGGTGCAGAGTCTGGGTGGTATGGTACATTAATAGCTGGTATCATTGGCGCTATAACATTAATACCAGGGTTTGTTGCTTTTCCAACTGCGGCACTTTTATTAGATAATGGAGCAGGATATATTCAGATTGGAGCATTTGTCTCAACGTTAATGATGGTGGGTCTTATGACATTGCCAGTTGAAATAAAATATTTTGGAAAACGACTAAGTATTATCCGTAACATCATTGCATTTATATTTTCATTTATTGTAGCAATCATTATTGGAAAGGTGGTGACAGGCACATGGCTATAGTCAAACGGTATCGGTTTTTTATAGTAACCTTAATCATGTTAGGTGTACTATTTATCATCAATAAGCAATACGGTTTCCAAGCCGTTCATGTGACTGGATATTCCTTGAAAGAGATGGCACTTATTATTCCACCTATTTTTTTATTTTATTAGGTTTATTGGATGTATGGGTACCTAGAGAAACCATGATGCGATTCATGGGCGAAGGCTCAGGGTTAAAAGGTATTATCTTAGCGTTTATCTTAGGTTCTGCGGCAGCAGGACCACTGTATGGTGCATTTCCAATAGCAGCAGTATTTATGAAAAAAGGTGTTAAATTCAGCAATGTCCTTATATTCATCGGTGCTTGGTCCACCACCAAAATACCCATGTTTCTATTTGAACTGTCCTCCCTTGGAACAAAATTTGCTGTAACCAGATTATTAGTGGATATACCAGGAATCATTATTATTGCGTATTTTCTTGCTAGGATTATACCTAAGGACGAGATTAAGAGGATCTATGAGAGAGCAGAGCATTTATAAAGGGTTCGCTAAATGAATACTTACAGCCATCTTAACCTTCAATATATACTTGTTCCATAGCATTTAAGGCTAAAAGCTATCTCAGAATATTGGGACAGCTTTTTTCTTTCCTATACATAAATAATAACGATGATAAGTTGCATTAAAAGATGACTATTGTTATAATAGAATTGATTGATATATTAATCAATATTTTGATTAATAACAAAGGAGGCTATATTAATGATTGTGCATACTACTGATTTTAAAACCAATATGGGTAAATATCTAGATAGACTTAGAGAAGAAGATCTAATTATTTTAAGAAATGGCAAGCCGGTAGGTAGAGTTGTAGCGTATACAGAAATAACTAATAATGATTTAATCCAAGAAAATGGCAACGCATATGAATATCGACCCTATGATGTAGCTTATGAGGAGTTTATAGAACAATACAGTCATTCAGAAGAAAGGATAGAATACATTGATGGGAAAGTTTATAATTTAAGCGCACCCAGTGTTAGCCATCAAAAAATTATTCGAGAGCTATCCAATATCCTATATCATTATTTCAAAGACAAATCATGTCAATTTTTTACTTCGCCATTTGATGTGCATTTTGATAAATTAGAGAACAAAGCTTGTGTGCAACCGGATTTATTGGTAATTTGTGATGAAGAGAATATAGGGGATGATGATAAATATTATGGCATACCTTCTATGATTATCGAAGTAATGTCGCCTAGTTCAAAATCAAAAGATTCTATCATTAAATTAAACCTCTATTGGCAACAGGGAGTAAAAGAATATTTATTAGTTGATCCTAGGAAGAAAGAAATTCATTATTGGTATTTTGATAAGAAAGAAATAGTAATACATACGATCATTAAATTAGAAGAAAGGTTTCGTTCTTGTATATTTAAAGACTTATTTTTTGATGTCAAGTCTATATTTTGATAAGGCATTGACTCTAAGTTTATACGGTATCGCTACCATATGCTTGCTGTAACCAGATTGTTAGTGAACATCCCATGAATCATTAAGTTGCATATTTTCTTGCTAGGGTCCATATCAAGGCAGCAAATATAACCACTATTTAGAAATAGATGTAACTGGTTTGGAAGTAATTAAAGGTAGAGATGGAGTGTTTGTTATTCCTAATTTTGGACCTTTAGATTTGTCCAATAGAATAATAAATTATGGTCCAGTTATTAAATATTAAGAATGGAGAAATCAATAATGTATATAAAAGTAGAGTGGATACATGAGTTTTGTGATGAACCTATAACACTTTATTCTGAATTAGATGCTGATAATAATGAAATAAGGAAAATTGAAATATACAAGGATGGTAGTTATGGATATGCAAATGATGCGATTGAATTTGGTGGTGCAATGTTATCATTAGAACCCTTACCAACAATAGATGAAATTGCTTCAGATGGACAATTTAAACCAAAACAAATAACAAAAGATGAGTTTGAGAAGATTTGGTATAAAATAGCTAAAAAAATATAAAAATATATTATAGAGGGCTGTTGCACTAAGAAATTAGTGTACAGCTTCTTTTTTTGTGCAAATAAAAAAAATCTCAGCTACAAAAAAAACTGGATTTAGGGTAAAATTTAATTATGATAAGTAATAAACTCTTACAAAAAAAATTATACAACGAATAGGAAGTTTTATCAGCTAAAACTCCCACTAAATATTGAGGTTTTAATACCAGAAGATGATTCGCTTCGATTGCTAAGTCAATTCGTGGAGGGATTAGATTATCAGAACTATATGCGACTTATTCCAGAATAAGGAAAATCAAGTAACACCGACTCAACTTCTTAAGATTGTGACCTATGGTTACATGAACAACATCTATCCTTCAAGACAAGTAGAAAAGGCTTGTCTATAGCCACAAAACCTAACCCTCATGATGAATACATATTCTGGTGGGTTTCTTGTGGCGTGGTTTGGAGTTTTATTATCCAAAAGACATTAGTTTTTCATTTTAATATATCTATAATAATTTGAGTATTATAAGGTTGACTTATTAGCTTTTTTTCTAAACACAGTAGTAATATATTTAATTATTTCCCGATTAGAAAAATTAGCCATTTCATTTAATAATAGAAAAGCAAATTAAGTATCCGTCTCATAAAAGATTACATCTAATTGTATCGTTACTTTCCTAGTACTACTGTGTGCGTAAAAAGGTACCTACTCCTGAAAATATGGCAATCTATTTTCTTCCGTGGCAAGAGCTTCTGCCATCTGGAAACAAATCTTCTTAGGAAAATTTAAGAAGCTATTAAAAATTTGCCGATATTAAAATAAGTGGTCTAATCAAATACGATTAGATCGTTTATTTGTATAAAAAATAGAGTTAATACCAAACTGTTAGTAAAGGGGAAATGGTAGACCGTAGATTAGTCAAAGACCCAAGTACTGATAAGTCAAGAACATGGCATGAAACTGTAGGCCATCTTTGAAATATAAGACAAGTCCAAATTTACGGTGGTAAAAAAAGTACATGATGTTTTTGGAGGATTAAACAAGGAAGATGGTGATAACATGGACGAAGTATCAGTTGATATGATAATTAATAAACTATCTTTAGTGATTGAAGGTAAATTGACAAAAGAAGAAGTCTCAGATTGGGCATCAGAATATGTTATGCAAGATGATCCAATGCTTGGGAAACAGTATTAGATGTACTTGAGCTAGGTTCTACTTTTATGATTTTATTACAGAACCACTTGGGGGAATTTTGGTTTCTTAGCATGGGATGCTGGAGCAACATTTGTACCTTTAGTTCTTGGGTCATATGTAGCAAAAGTAGGGAAATTAGCTGGAAAAGCTGATAATTTATTAGATAGTAAGAAGGTTGTTAAGAGGACGAGTAAAGCAGTTGATGATATAGGGGCTAACTCATCAAAATATATTCCAAGAGTTGCTGATGGGAATCCAAAATCTTTGGCAAGACATAAAGTAGGTACACAAGATATACCATTGCCTGACCCTAAGGCAAGTGGACCACACACTACCTTGGGAGGTAAGACAAGTAAAACTGGTAAAGTATATCGACAATCTTCTAGATTCGGAGAAGGTGCATTTCCTCCAGCTAATGGTCAAAATGTACCCTGGAGTGAAGTGCATTGGTATGATCATGGCCGTGGCGATCATGCTGATGTACACCAACATATATTTGATTATGATTGGACTAATGGTTCCTGGAAACGAGGAGGACCAATACCATTTTTTTTAGAAGTAAGAGAAAATTATTAAGCGAGGTAAATATGGATATTCTTGATATATTAATACGAAAAAAGGATTTTAGGAAATTGAACTTAGTAGAATTATTTAATGAATGGGGTGGTGAAAAATTTTCGAATGAACCAAAAAAAATATGAATACAACTCTAAATTGGTCTTTCATGAACATACTAAGATGAGTTATTATACTGATATCATTCAAATTGATATTAACATTAATGATTTTATAGCACTTACTTTGGAAGGAGAGAGCCTTTCAGAGTTAGAAGATGCAATAAATTTAAAAAAGAAAGGTGTGTATGAAAGTGATGTGATAGTATTTTTTTTAAAAGAACTCTATAACTTACTTGAAACAGTTTGCGTTATCAAAATATATGATGAAGAGATAATACACAATAAATACAGAATTGATGATGCTAAAGAAGCCATAGACGTTTTTATCAATAGTCTTGATTGGAACAATCCAAAAGGAATTGTGATTACCAAAAAAAATTAATTGAAAAGGCGTAGATGAACTCATTCATGAGAAAGTAAAGCTATTATTTTGGGCTAGAAATATTGAGAAATTAAAAGACGCTACCTTTTTAGTATTTACAATCAACAACATAAATGATGTTGTGGAAAGTCGTACCTGGATTGCTAAGTATGATAATTTTAATCAACTAAGTAGCTGGGATGATGTAAAAGGTAAGATTGATTATACGTTAAATAATGTTGGCAATATAACGCAAAAGAAGCTAACGGTGGGAGCCTAAAACTGAAAATATAACTTATAAGCAAAGTACACCAACTAGCTACCTCAACAGATGCGGAGGGAAAAGTAAGTAAATTCTTACTAAATGAGAATGACCATTGGACTTATTCATAAAAAATATGTTTTAGATATTTGCAATGTCACAAATACTGAAGTTATCTGAAACACCCTGCTTTTTGTGGTGAGAATATTTGAGGTCTGAAAGAGGTATACAGAAAATGAAGAATACGAAAGATTATTATAATAGAACAGCAAGTGAATGGGCTGATAAGTGGTATCAAGATGAATCTTTACTACCATATCTAAAGGAGTTAGTTGTAACATCTCAAATGAGATATCGTCACAAAACCAAAGTCTTTAGCATATGTAAATAAACCAGTAGTTATTGGCTTTGCTAGTAATCTGGAACTTGATGCTACTGACATACCAGCGATAAAGTTCACAATAAAATAATAATAGATGGAAATCATAGATATATTGCATCTAGAATATGGAATATTGAAGTTCCAACGATAAATTGGTTTGGTGCGAGACCTAGCCGTGTTATTGGGTGGGAAGATATATTTTTGGATATTATAGACTGGAAAAATTAGATAGAAAGGAAGCAGTAATGATACTAATAAAATGCCATACTGGAAATGATATTATAGTTCAAAGTAACTCATTACAAGGAATAACTTTGAATGAAGCTAATTTGCATAGAGCTATATTAAATGAAACAAACTTAAAAGGTAGTAGTATGATAAATGCAAATTTAAGAGGTGCTGAAGTTGAAAATGCTGATTTGAGTTTTGTCAACTTAGCAAATGCTTCTATGATGGTAGCATGGTTTAATCAAACTAAGTTAATATCATCAAATTTGAAGAATGTTCAAGCTATATCAATCGAATTGATTAATGCAGATTTAACAAATGCATGGGTTGCAAATGCTGATTTACGAAGGGCTAACCTTACCGGAGCATGTTTTAAAAGTGCTAATTTAGCTGGTTCCAATCTATTAGATGCAAAGGTGAGTAGAACTGATTTTAGCAATACAAATTTAACATCATGTAATATGAACTGTATTGGCTTAGAAGAAGCAAATTTAAATCGAGCAGTTTTTTGATGATTTAACCATTTGGCCAAAGAATTTCAAACCTCAGCTTGTAGGGGCAATTAAGAAGATAAATTAAATGTATAAAATTTGTGCTTAAGGAAATGCCTATATTTAAAGGGTTTTTAGAGTTTTGCAATCGCCTAAATATTATTAAATGTAGAAAGGAGTATTTTTAAAAAAAATGCATAAACTTAGTAGTGAATTTGATGAAGATGAAATAAAACTTATAAATAAATTTGCTGGAGAAAATTATGAGATATTGGTACAAATTAAGGGTGAATGCTATATACTTTGTGACTATGGAGATTATTACTATAACAATTGTTTTAGTCATACGGATAATGAATTTTTTAAAAAAAAGCAGAAGTATGAACAAGCAATACCTCATAGAGCAATTAAATTCTATAATTATTACCTTATCGAAGTTTATGACGAAAAAAAAGAAATATGGTACCGCAGTAGAAAAGATGAAAATGGAAATTTTGAATTAACCTGCTATAGTGAAGGATTAGAAGATGCTTTTGATAGCTTATAATAGTTGAATCAGTTGTGTGCCATCATTTTCTGTTTTGATTTTGAATAACTATTTCACTTCATATTTTGATGCATGTGCTATAAGTACAGGGTTTTACTTATTAGTGCCTTCCATTCGGATTTGAATATCGTTGGCGATAGCACCCAACGTAGAAAGGATAAGTGCGAAAAAAGCCAATGCCAAGACTAATCAACATAATATTCGATAGAAGTTCTGGATCATTGATGCCTGGAACAAACCCAAAACTTGCAATTTCTAAAGAAAAAATAATACACAATGTACTTATAATAAGGCTAAACTTCCATATGTATCGTACGACTCGTCGAAAGGCAATTGGTAAAATTTTTCTTGAAAAGTGTAGAGGTTTGCGAATTCTAGTAGCAAGAATCCAACCGTAAGTAAAAAAAATATGATTTGTCCTATACCGCCTCCAACTAGAAAAAGCATTACAAAAAAGAAACAAGAATATAGATGATGCATAACGCGTATGCAAAAATTTCAGCGAAAACACTATAATGATTAAACCAATAATCATAGCGAGTAGCCCAGTGACAAGAAAATTTGGAATTATTGTAAACGCCGGTTCATTGCCATGTTCCCACATTTGATGTGTTGGACCAATAGCATTAATAATGAAACCGCTAGTACGTGTGTTACCTTGGAGTGTTTCGAAAAATCCATGAGACATACCTCCAAATCCAAAAATTACACCAATAGCTGAAACCACGGATACTATAGATTTATTCAACGTAAACTCACAATTCTTATTCATTTTCGACTCCTTCTAGAAAAGAATCAACCATCTTCACTATGGTAGATGCTCTTTTTTTTATTATCAAAAAAATCAGTATCCATATAAGCATTATAAATTTTCGGGTACAACATGATGTTGTGAAATGGCACCATTAATTGTATTGCACGAATCTTATTTCTTTCTTTGTCCTCATCTTCAAAGATTTTTTTCCAATAAGGGAATAATCATGTTACAAGAATTGATACATCCATTTCTTAATTCTCCTTCAACAGCTATTTTGTTGATTTCATAATTTTCAAATCCCAAATCAGCGGTCTTGATCAGAAGTTTTTTTGAGTCGATTGCACGGAAGAATCTCTTTTACAGAATCAGTGTATAACTCATTGACGAGATCTGACATTTTATGTCTAACCACTAATTGAAGTAAATTATCTTTAGACTGATAATGGTAATTAATAAGAGCAACATTCACACATGCTTCTGATGCAATTTCTCGTACAGTAAGCTGATTAGCAGATTTGTTATTGGATAACAATCTAAGTGTAGTCTCAAAAATTCTTTCTTTTGCATTCATAGTTTCTTTCAAGGATAAACCTCCTATGACTTTAAAATTAAATTTGTTTTAAACATGTTTAAAACAAGTATATAGGTTTATTGAATTATTGTCAATATTTTTTTGAATATCTCTTTTGTTATCTAAACTAGGGGAAAATAACACTACCACTGATGTATTGAAGAAGAGCTTTATTTAATAATTCTATTGGGTAAGACTTTTTCTATGGGATTTTCCCATAAAATGAATTGTACACCATCACATTATTATATAATAATGTAGATTATAATATTTAGGAGGTGCAATATGATCCAACAGTATAAAAAAATTATGGATAACATTATTTGGGATATTTTAGATGAGAAAGTTAGAGAGTGTGAAGCAACTAATAAAGATGTCATAGAACAACGGGGTTTATTAAGATGCATCGATAAGCAGTTTGATGATATTATGCTTACCTTGGATGAGAGAAAGCGAGAGGTACTTGATTCGTATTTGAGCACCCGCAACTATATACAAGGTTTAATTCAGTATGATTTGTATCGACAAGGCATAATAGATGGGATACAATTATTAAAAGATCTAAAAGTTATTTAAAAAGGGAATATTGTGTTGAATCATATAACGTAAACAATATACATAATATGGACTACTGTTGAATATATTGCAAGTATCTCATGAAAATGAGAATATTTATATATTTAGGAGGAGTTTTATGAGTAAAAAGAAGGTATTAGGTTTAGTGCTGGTATTGGTGTTCATGCTACGGATAATAAGTGTACAAGCTGAGATTGCCACAGAAGGTAATGACTATCCAATTGTATTAGTACACGGTTTAGCTGGTTGGGGTCCTGATGAAGGACTTGGGCTTTTATATTGGGGAAGTACCAATGAAGACTATGAAACTGTACTTAATAACGCAGGAATAGAGACTTATACAGCAGCAGTCGGACCATTCTCGAGTAATTGGGATAGAGCATGTGAACTCTACGCTTATATAAAGGGCGGTACAGTGGATTATGGAAAAGCACATAGTGAAAAATATGGTCATGAAAGGTATGGACGAACATACCAAGGCATCTATTCAGAGTGGGGAGAGCTTAGGGCAGATGGAAATTTCAATAAAATACATTTCATAGGACATAGCATGGGTGGACAAACAATTAGAACCCTAACACAACTTCTTAAAGTTCCTTGTAGAGAAGAGATAGAAGCGGTTTTGGGGGAGGGTGCTTCGGAAGACGAAATATCACTATCTGTATTAAATGGTGAATTATCGCCACTATTCATAGGGGGACATGATTGGGTACATAGTAACACTTCTATTGCAACACCTCATGATGGAACAGCTCTAGCCTATGGTACTAAACCAATCATACCACTTGCACGAAAGCTTATTGTGATGATTAGTGGTTTAGCTGGTTTATCCAATGACAATAATATCTATGATTTTAAGTTAGACCAATGGGGATTGCAGCGAGAACCTCATGAGACCTATAAGAGCTATAGTGACCGAGTATGGAATAGTAATCTGTGGTATGAGTCAAAAGATTATAGTATATGGGATTTGAGTATAGAAGGTTCTCAGGCACTTAATGAATGGGTATTGACTCATGAAGATGTGTATTATTTTTCTTTTGCAACAGAAGAAACGTATAATTCTTGGATTACAAATCACGAATTACCCGAACCTGGAATGAACCCTTTATTTGTACCTTCCGCTTATTACATTGGGTCATTTGAAGGTGTTGTTAACCATGTAGTTATTGATGAATCATGGTTTCCTAATGATGGACTTGTTAGTATTCGGTCAGCAAAAGGTCCAACACTTGGAACGGATGTTAGCATTGAATATATAGATGTAGTTATAGGTACTCCAAAAAAAAGGTCAATGGAATTTCTTAGGCACATTAGATTCGACAGATCATATTGATATTATTGGGTACTTAACAACTCAAGAAAAAAGCAATTGGTATAGAAGTCTAGGAGAATATCTAAGAGGGTTAGCAAAATAAGGATATAAACGTATCATTTACCTATGAGGCTAAAAGATAATATATACAAGGAGGTTTACACATGGAATTTATGGATTTGGTTAAGAAAAGACAGAGTGTACGGGCTTATACAGATGACAGCGTTGAAGACAAGACGATTTTAAAATGTCTAGAAGCGGCAAGATTAGCACCATCAGCCACTAATTCGCAACCTTGGAGATTTATTGTTGTTGATGAACCAGAGCTTCGGGAGAAGATTGCTCAGTCTACATTTAGTCCGATAGTTAAGTTTAATAAGTTCACATTACATGCACCAACACTGGTTGTCGTGGCAGCTAACAAAGGAAATGGCACATCCAAGTTTGGTCAAATGATGACAGGATTACCTTATTATCTCATTGATGTGGGTATAGCAGCTGAACATTTTTGCCTACAAGCAGCCGAAGAAGGTCTTGGTACATGTATACTCGGTTGGTTTAATGAGAAGAAGATTAAAAAGCACTTATCTATTGCAAATAATGAACGGGTTGCATTAGTCATTGCTGTGGGCTATCCTAAGAACCAAGAAATAAGGGATAAAAAAAGAAAAAATTTAGATACCATTTATGAGAAGAATAAATAAAAGATGACGATTTTTTTTGCAATACAAATGAATGGCGTTATGTTAAAGTAAATAAATCCCTATGATGTATTTATGATTAGGCATAAGGAGGATATGCACCATGGTGGCATTATGTAACGCAAGATAAATTATTAGAGGAATGGGGATATAATCCAACAGCTGGTTTAGCAGGCTTCATCATTGCTTTTGCTAATGAAGGATCAGATATTGGTGAAAATCCAGTATAATTATCGACAATTTACTTATGATTAAAAAGTTTGGTAGGTTAGACAATTATAATGCAATTGATAACGGATGATTGGGAGATTCTGCATCCATTTGATTGTTGGTTGCAGATCTCTGAATCACCTAAGTAACATTTTGAATTATATAGGTTAAAGAAACAAAATAGGTATAATAATTAAAGTAATAACAGTATAAGGAGTGATAGTATTGGATACATATTCAAAATGCGGTATTAACTGTTCAAAGTGTGAGTACATAGAATGTAAGGGGTGTAGAGAAAGTAAAGGAACAATGTTCTGGGGAGAGTGTAGTATATCAAAATGTTCAACAGATAAAGCATTAGATCATTGTGGCTTATGTTCTGACTTTGCATGTGATAACCTAAAGGCTTTTGCTTATGATAAGGAGCAAGGTGATAATGGTGAACGGATTGAGAATCTAAAAAAAATTAGTTAATTAAGAAGTTAGGTTGTATGTTATAAAAAATGAATCTAGATAAGTATTATCATAACTACCTAGAGTTATATCATAGTAAAACCTTTCTAAATATTTTAGGAAGGTTTACTTATTATAGAAGTTAGTTATATATCCGAAAGAGTTTAACCCTATTATTATTCAGAATAGGGTTATTTTTAATGATACTACAAGCAACAACTGTGATTGTATTTATCTAAATATTTTAGTGTTACAATGAAGGATGAAATAATAGTCCAATAACTATACTTGACAAATAAAAGTACAAGCAGTAAAGTCATTGTTATAATGTACCCAATTATTTACTAAGCAAGAAAGGGGAATATGCATAATATGACAGATACATTAATTATGTTAAGGGATGTGACGAAAGATTATGGAAAGCATAGGATTATAGATCATATCGATTTAGATATCAAGAAGGGGCAATCCATAGCTTTGCTTGGTCATAACGGAAGTGGAAAGAGTACATTACTGAAGATGATAGGCGGTTTGACTAGGATTAGTTCTGGAGAGGTCCGATACAGCTCAGATCTAAAATTTAATTATATTCCTGAGCATTTTCCTAAGATGCATCTGACAGTAAAGCAATATATAAAACATATGGGGTTAATAGAAGGTTTGTCGTCTAAAGCGATTAAGGAAAAAAGCCAAGAATTTTTCAAGGCTTTTTTTTATGGAATCGATGATAGATACGCCTATGAAACATTTATCAAAGGGAACATTACAAAAAGTTGGGGTTATTCAGGCTATCATGTCAAAGCCTGATGTACTACTCTTGGACGAGCCATTATCTGGACAAGATGTGGAGTCCCAAAATGTATTTATAAGATATATACATCAATTACATAAGCAGGGCGTTACAATTATTATGTCATGCCATGAGCGATTTTTAATTCAAAAAATATCCAATATGGCTTATGAAATAAAAGATAAGCAATTAAATCCAGTAGAATTGATTGAAGCCTATAAGGGTGAGTATGATATCTTAATATTTGCAGTACCAGCCAAGAGCATAAAAATAAGTACTGAAATAGAAGGTATCATCGATAAAATAGACCGTAACAATGATAAATTGAAAATAGTTGTTCAACGAAATAAAAGCAATAGGGTCATAGCTAAGATGATTGAAGAAGGTTATTTATTAAGGGGGATGTATAGTGAATAAATTAAAGGTACTATTAAAATACCATGCAGACGTCTATCTAGGATCAAGTAAATTTGTTATGCCCATTGTTTTATGGATTATATGTATGCTGGTGTTTTATACTATATTGCCTGTATTTGTGGTATCCGGTTTTGTGGTATCCATGGGATTCTTATTTTTTATAATGGTATGGGTTGGCAGAACATATACAGAATTAGAAGATCCTGTATCAGAACAATTGTTGATATTAAAAGTTAGAAGTGTACACCTATACAATACAAGCAAAATTATATTTCTTGGGTTAGTGGGCATCGTATTTAGCTTAATTGGTGTTGTATTTCCTCTCATACAGAATGTCTTGACAAAGTATCAATTATTTACTAGACCCATAACAACAGGGGACGTGTTGAGTGCCTTAGTTTTACATATACTCTTAGCATTGCTAGGGGCTTTGGTAGGTATTATCCTACATCCTAGAATTATGAAAGAGAGAAGAATGGCAGTTATTTTAACTTTTGCTCTTGCATTAATGGGTATTGTAAAAGGTTCGTTTATACAAGACGTGCCTGTTACACGATTAGTTATGTGGGTTTTTCCACCATTATATGATGTTATGGTATGTTTTCGCGATCAAGACTATTTTGAGTTGAGTAATATGTCACGAGCCATTGTACATGTGAGTGCGTATTCCACAGGACTCATAGCACTACAGCTATACTTATTGAAACGAAACAAATTTCAGAAGTAATTATTAGAGACAGGGTAGCAAAAGAAAACAATAGATATATGATATGGAAGGTGTGACTAACTTTGACAGGGTTATACAGTGATGAAAAGATTAAGCGTTGTATAGACGGATTATTTATTGGCTATTTTACAGTAGCCTTTTTTGTTGCGGGTTATTTGGTGTTAGGTATTTTAAAATCTATCCTATTAGTAAATCATTTCAAATGAATAGCATGTTAATTGTATTATTTATGGCACTAGTAGCCACATTCATGATAGGGTTCCATTTAATGGCATATATGAATAATCGATTAAGTAAGACATCAGGTCATATTGCACGTGCTATGAATAACAATTTTAAGGTAGAAGATCATGTTCCTGTTAAATATAAGGAAGGGCCCCTTTACAGTTTAGATTATCAGATAACAACGCTAGTTAATAAGCTATACACGAATCAGGATCAATTTAACGAAGAAAGAAAGAGGCTTAACAGCCTCGTAACAGAAGTAGCACATCAATTAAAAAACACCTGTAGCGGCTATCAAGCTTTTTTTACGCTTTGTTAACAGATGATAGCATATCAGAGGAAGAAAAGAAAACAATGATGATAAAACTCAGTGGGGAAGTGGAACGTATAGAATGGCTTACAGGTAAGCTATCGGACTTATCCAAACTTGAAACAGGCTTGATACAGCTCCATATAAAGGAACAACCTATTGACCATTTACTCATTGAAGCAGTGAATACGGTGTATCTTGACGCAGAGTCAAAAGGTATTGAGATAACTCTTGTTGACGGTGATAGACCTACCTGTTCATATGATGAGAAGTGGACAAAAGAAGCTATTGTTAATATCTTGGATAATGCGATTAAGTATTCTGCACCTGGAAGTAGAGTGACCATTCATATGGTGCATCATGTTATGTTTAATAAAATATGTATTTCGGATACAGGTATGGGGATTAGTCAAGGAGATATGCCCTTTATTTTTAATCGCTTCTACAAAGGAAAGCATACTGGGGTTCATGAGGGTATTGGGATAGGTCTCTATCTTGCGAAAGAAATCATGAAAAATCAAAATGGTACCATTAAGGTATATTCAGAGCTAGGTGTTGGTACAAGATTTGAAATACTCTTTTTTACTTTATGACAACTTTGTCATGATAGTTGTCATAGAGTTGTAAGGTAATCTCGTTATACTATCAATAAGCATAGATGCTGATGAGGTTATTAAAGGAGGTAAATATGGACATATTACGTATTGAGAAATTAAAGAAATATTATGAGGGTAAACAACAAACAGTAAAAGCAGTTGATGCTATCGATCTATCTGTTAAAAAAGGTGAGTTCATAGCCATTGTTGGTGCTTCAGGTTCAGGGAAAACCACATTATTAAATTTAATTGGTGGACTGGAATACCCAACAGAGGGAAAAATACATCTGAATCAAACAGATATCTATCAACTTAAGGAAACTGATCGTACCATCTTCAGAAGACGCAACATAGGATTCATCTTTCAGAATTATAATCTAGTGAATGTAATTGATGCTTGGGATAATATTGTGCTACCTATTGAATTGGATGGTCGAAAGGTGGACAAGAAGTATGTAGAAGGCATTGTACATACCCTTAAACTAGAAGATCGCATGAGTCATCTACCTGGCGAGTTATCAGGAGGACAGCAACAACGTGTGGCAATAGCGCGAGCACTTGCATCGAATCCAGCTATTATTCTTGCAGATGAACCAACAGGGAATCTTGATTCCAAGAATAGTGAAGAAGTGATTCACTTGCTTAAAAAAACCATTAAACAATATAGTCAAACCCTTCTACTTATTACACATGAAGAAAGAATCGCTCAGGAAGCAGACCGTATTATTCGATTAAGAGATGGAAAAATAATTGAAGCGAGGGATCTGACATGAGGTGTATTCGGAATTTATCTCAAGCTTATTTAAAAAGTTCAAAGGCACGAAGTCGTTTGATTGTACTAGCAGTTAGTCTATCAACCATACTACTTATTGCTATATACAGTATGTTTATTCATGGTCGACTGGTTGATAAAAAAAATGCGATATACTCATCAATATGGCGAATTTGATGGTTACTACCTAGAGACATCAGAAGGTCAAAGGGAGAAAGTTATTGCGGATTCCTGCGTTTTGGATTATGGAACCCTGCATCAGTTACCATATGTGCAATTACAAGACAAAACGGCTATGAAAATGCAGTATGCAGATGAAAATTTGCTAAAGAGTTTTGACTACAAATTATCTGAAGGAAGATATCCTCTAGAGGATAATGAAGTAGCTTTAACCCGTCATGCTCTTTCCAGGTTCAATCCATCAGCTAAAATAGGTGACGAGATTGTGATTGATGTTCTTAGGCACACGGAGGGTAAAGAGGAGAACAATCCTCCCACATTTCGTATAACAGGAATATTTGAAGACAGATTATTAGATCAACAAAAATCCATAGCTTTTATAGCCGAGAATTATGCTAGGCAAGCGGAACATTCAGAATATCACTTTTTTGTTAAGGTAGAGGGTAGTGAGAAAGAAGAGATGGTCGATGCCATTGCAGAGGAGGCAGGCATACTTGGTTCAAGGGCACGATCCAAAACTAAAACGGAGATTTCACCTGAATTTGCATTGATTATGGCTCTTGTTATGGTATTAAGTATAATTGCCATTAGTAGCATCTTTTCATATGCCATCATTGAACGTGTCAATAATCTAGGGTTACTAAAAGCTATTGGCATGACCAATAAACAAGTACGTAAACTCCTACAAAAAAGAAGGATTGTATTATTTAATCCGAGGTCTGATTATAGGCATAATCGTGGGAAGTATTATACATGTTATTCTATTAATTATGAGTTATGGTAATACAACATACTTACAACCAACAACTTTCTCATTATGGACCTATATAGGTTTGTCCATCCAGATAGCAGTTCAACAACATTATTACATTGTTGCACTTGGTATCATAATATTCCTAGAGGCTTTTGGTGTATGGGTATCCATTAAAATTCCTTCAAGAAAAATAAAAAAAATCTCCATCATAGAATCCATTGATTATTCAGGCACAATAAAATGGAAAAGATTAAAGAAGCTAACTAAGAAGGTGAAGAGTCCTGTTATACGTATAACCCTCACGAATATGTTAAGTAATCCCATTAAACAGTTATTGACTATACTAACTATCAGTATAAGCGCTATACTCTTCTTGTATTTTAGTTATTTTACAAGTATGTCGTCTTCTGAAAAGATGATACGACGTGGGATTTCAGGTGATATTCAAATTATGGGTTTACCTCAATCTAAACTTACTTTTATTAACGAATTAGAAGGCGTGGAGAAAAAAAGCTATTGAGGTGACTGTGCTTGGAAAAATACCTACAAATCAGTTGATTATTGGTGATACTTATACAGATGATCTTAAGCGGTTAAATACTTATAAGACCAATAACGAAGATGCCCATATCAAAATTAGAGGATTCAATGATCTCGTTCTAACCCGTTATTACAATAAATATGGGGAGTCCGACTATACTTTAGATGAACTTAAAAAGATGAAGAATTGGTGCTTTGTTTTGGATAGAGACCATGGTGTTCGCTATAAAATAGGTGATAAATTAACGGTAGATGGTAATGAGTTAATCATTGTAGGCAAATTCGAAAGAATTAGTAGCATGTGGAATGAATGGATAGCACCAATTATTGTTGTGCCTGAACAACATATATATAATCATTATAACGAGTTGAGTGATATTCGGGTTTCCCTTGATATTGATAAAGAGAATTATCAAACAGTAAAAAACAGCCATTAAAGATAATATTGTCAATGCTACTTATATCAACTACATTGATGAGTTAAGAGCAAAAAAGAAAAAAAACAAATACAACAAAGGAGTCTTATGGTTTATATATTCATTGGCATGATAGCACTCATTAGCTTTCTTATGATTTTTAATAGCACCTATACGTCCATAGTTACACGAAGAAGAGAAATAGGCATGCTACGAGCTATCGGTATGACATCTATGCAATTCCGTAAAAGTCTTCATTTAGAGGGGAATGTAGTTATTATACTTACGACGGTCATTGGTCTACCAATAGGTTATGCCATACCTTATTATGGACATCTTAATTTTATAAGCTATCCTGGTAACGAAGGTATACCGTTTATCTTTCCAATATGGTCCCTTAGCATTTTTGTTGCATTTTACGTACTAATGCGTGGCATTATTACATTTTGTATTCGTCGTCTTGAAAGAGAAGCTGTAACAGAACTCATTCGAAATAATTAATAAATCAATCATAACTATCTCAAAAGTACTGATTCTATTTAGGTAGGAATAGCACTATTTGAAAACAAACCACAAGTGTTCTTGTGGTTTGTTGCATTAAGCCGCTATTTTAATGCTGCCATAAATAGATAATCAAGAAAGAATGTCTTCCAAATTATGTAGATGACAATGGGTCATCCTATCGTGTATAATAGATAAGGTTAGAGGTATCATGGATAGATTAATTTTTGACAATAGATTAGATAATAGAATGTAAGGAAGAATTTCATTATAGAAATAAGTAGAGGGCCCCATATGGATTATTATGAAGAGATGGCATTAAAAGAATTAAATAAATGGAAGAAACAGATGAGAAAGAAACCATCCATAGCTGAAAAAGCTTCAAAAGGTATGCAAAATAAATTAAATGGTATACTGCCAGAAAAAATATCATGAGCTGGTAACGGGAGCTATAAAAAACATGACCAAGATGGTTTTAGTTGGCTCTAAATATATTACTAAAACGCCTTATATGGGTATAGGGTTGCATGAGAGAGAAACACTAGTGGCAGAAGTCACAAAGCGTTATAGAACAACAGCTTTGGTAGAAGGAGCAGGGACAGGAGCAGGAGGCATCCTCTTAGGTCTTGCTGATTTGCCACTACTACTGAGTATTAAAATCAAGATGCTCTATGACATAGCGGCTGCTTACGGATATGATGTGCATGATTATCGTGAAAGAATCTACATTTTAGGTATCTTCCAACTGGCTTTTTCTAGTAAGCGCCATACCAATGAAGTATTTGCTAAGATGGAGAACTTTCAAGTGTATATAGCCACATTACCAGAGGATATCAATGACTTTGATTGGCGAACGTTCCAACAAGAGTATAGAGATTATATTGATTTGGCTAAACTACTTCAGATGATACCAGGAGTTGGTGCTGTAGTAGGTGCTTATGTGAATACAAAGCTCATCAATAAATTAAGTAAAACGGCTGTACAAGCTTATCGAATGCGGTTGTTTCAATAAGGACAATGAGGTACTGAGTTGAGCTTTGAAATAAGCTCATTTGTAAGAAAAAATAGAAATACTGAAATGACTTTTATAGTAATGAAACTAGAGATAGATTAATTGGGAAAAAATGTCAGGAAGATATGTTACAGAAGTTTGACATTTTCTTAGAAAGATGTTACAATTATGTAACAATTGAATGGACGTTCAGATATACAGCCCCAGATTACACATAAAAAAATGAACGAACATAACTGATATTATAAATGAAGGAGGGTAGACAATAGAGAATAGGTTTAGTAAATCGTTGAGGATGGGACAGGGTGTTGTGATGGCAATACGTAAAATTATGGAGGAAATAACATGAGACCCTTAAATATAAAAATTAATAGAAAAAAGTTTGCGATTATTAGTATGTTACTTTTTTCTATACTTACAACAACATTTTTTAATTCATGCACAAGCACATGAGAGACAAAAGATTGTTTATAAAGCAAGTTTCAAAAAATAGTGAGGTTGGCTATATTGAAGACATAGATATGATTGATGAAGCGTTAAAAGTAGCCTCATCACGTTTAGAAGAACAGTTAGATAGAGTCGTGTTAATTGATGAAATGGTAGTGACACAACCCGTTGAGTTAGATAAAGAGAAATTGCTTAATGAAACGGAATTAGCCGATCAATTATTCACAATATTACTCTATAATAAAGATGATTTTTGGATTAAAGCTAAGGCTTTATCCATTGATGATAGTACTGAAATTATTGTAAAAGACGAGAAAACAGTTGAATCTGTTTTAGCAGAAGTCAAGAGTGCTTACATTACACCAGCTAATGTTGAGAATATTCAAGATGTATCATTTGTTGAATCTGTTGAAGCTAGCGAAGTTTATGTGAGTAGCGAACGTATTGTAGAAAAAGCAGAAGCAGTACAACAACTGCAATCGACAACCGAGGAGAAAATTACATACAACATTCAATCAGGAGACACATTATCAGAAGTGGCTAATAATAACGACATGGGATTATCAGAATTATTAAAGATTAACCCAGAAGTCACAACGGCTTCATTATTACAAATAGGTCAGGAATTAAATCTGATGATACCAAAACCTACCTTATCTGTAGTTGTGAAGGAAAAGGTCACATATGAAGAAGAAATTGATGCACCTGTTGAATATCAAGAAGATAATAATGAGTACAAAGATTATAAAAAAAACCATTCAAGAAGGTCAACCTGGAATAAAAAAAATAACAGCTAATGTAATCAAGACCAATGGTTTGGAAACAGGTAGAGAACTCATAACTGAGGAAACAATAAAAGAACCTATTAAGTCAATTGTTGTTAAAGGAACAAGACAATTACCAAGTTTTAGGTTACCTGTTAACGGTAGGCTCACATCAGGTTTTGGCGCAAGATGGGGATCAACACATACGGGTGTTGACTTAAAAGCATCAACTGGAACCAGCGTTAGGGCTTCTGAAACTGGCACAGTAACATTTGCTGGCTGGGGTGGCGGATACGGCTACTTGGTTAAAATTAAACATGCAGATGGGTTTGAAACCTATTATGCACATAATAGCAAACTCTATGTAAAAGTAGGAGAAAAAGTGAATAAAAGTGATGTGATTGCGGCATCGGGTAGTACTGGTAATAGTACAGGACCACATGTGCATTTTGAAATTCGTCGCTATGGTGATTCACTGAATCCTTTAAATTACGTTTATTAAAGATAATAGAACTTAATAAAATAGAACAAATAAATAACCTTCTAAGTAAATCTATAGGATTTCACTTGGAAGGTTTTTTAAATTGATGGTAAGATACAAATCAATCTGTTTAAAGTCGGCTGATCGAAATCGATCTTGGAGGGACAGACTATACCCTGTTAGGGGCGGAGTAATGTGAATGAATATTTTAGTGGAATTATACGTTTGAAATTGTTAGAATAAGGAAGAGGATAAAATAAGAAGGTGGAAATACTATGAGTAATAAATTGAAAGAACATATTAGAAATGAGTTTATTGAGGCTGCCAAAAAATTAGTATTTGAAGAAGGAATTGGAGCTGTTACTGCAAGAAGAGTTGGAAAAGAAACAGGATATTCTTATGCAACGGTATATAGCTATTTTGAAAAGCTGGATTCACTTGTATGGCATGTAGGATTAAGTTTGAATGAGGATATGGCTGAATTGTACTATGCATATGAAAAGAGTGATGACTTTACAATAGAGGATATTAAAACACTTTTTATCGATTATATTCAATTTCATTTTGAAAAACCAAATATTTTCAAACTCTTTTTGGACCAAAAGATTGATATACCTCCTGAAGAGATTTTAAAGCAGATGGTTTCGCCTGATGTTAATCGCATTGTATATAAAGTTGTTGGTGATGTAGTGAAAAGAAGAGGAGCAAAAGAGAGTGAAGTGATAATGGTATCTGATATGTTAATGTCATCAGTATATGGTTATCTAGCTATGTATTATGGTAGTATACCCGTAATAACTCAAGAAGAAATTATCAAAAGAGTGAAAGCTCAAATTAATTACTTATGTAAATAACGATGTACTATTGCTACTCTATATCCATCTTTTTTTTCCCAAACCGCCATTATGTTTTAAACATCATTAATGAAGCGTTGTTTTATGTTTTTTATACAATTTACTATTCTTATCTACTAAAATCAGTAGATAAGAATTTTTTAATGCGTAAGAACCATGTCAACCTAATTGAATACAGCTTTGGTAAGCTTATTATTATTTATGTATGTGAAAAATTCTTCTTGCTTTGTAGTTTTGTAAAGTTCAGTTACTGCCCAGAAATCTCTAGCTTGTGAATTACTATCACTATAAGCTCCCGTGTAGAAGAATAACTTGACAAAAAAATAATTATTGCCTTACAATTAACATAGTTAAAATATGTTAAAAATATAACGAAACTATAAACAGCTGGTATAAGGTGAATAAGGAAGATGATTATGGAAAGAATGAATATTTTGATATGTGGTGGAACAGGATGTCTGTCTTCTGATTCAGGTGAGATATATGAGACATTCAAAAACTTATTAGTTAGTCATAATATTAGTAATGTTAATGTTGTTAAAACTGGTTGCTTTGGATTTTGTGAAAAAGGACCAATTGTTAAAATACTACCAGATAATACATTTTATGTTCAGGTGAAGGTTGAAGATATTAGTGTAATTGTAGAAGAGCATATTATTAAAGGGAGAAAAGTTGAACGTTTATTGTATGTTGATCCCTCAAATGATCAAAGAATTGAGTATCATAGTGATATGGACTTTTATAAAAAACAACTTCGTATAGCTACCAGAAATTGTGGGAAAATTGATCCGATGAATATTTTAGAATATATTGGATGCAATGGCTATATGGCTTTAGGTAATGTACTGGAAAAAGCTGACAAGGATAGTGTAATCAAAGAAATCAAAGCCTCAGGCTTGAGAGGAAGAGGAGGTGCTGGTTTTCCCACTGGTTTGAAATGGGAAGGTACTAAAAGAGCAGAAGGCAATATCAAATATGTTGTTTGTAATGCGGATGAAGGCGATCCGGGTGCTTTTATGGATCGATCTATTTTAGAAGGTGATCCTCATAGCGTTATTGAAGCGATGATTATATGTGGATATGTAGTTGGTGCAACTAGCGGGAAAATATATACACGTGCGGAATATCCATTAGCCATTGAGAGAATAGAAAAGGCAATATCAGATGCGAGAGAATATGGATTATTAGGTAAAGATATTTTAGGATCAGGTTTTGATTTTGATATAAATATCGCCATTGGCGCAGGTGCATTTGTATGTGGTGAAGAAACTGCACTACTAAATTCTATGGAAGGTAATCGAGGTGAGCCACGGGTAAAGCCTCCATACCCTTCAACAAGTGGTTATTTTGGGAAACCAACTAATGTCAATAATGTTGAAACGTATGCCAATATACCAGTGATACTCAACAAAGGGGCTGAGTGGTATAGCAGTATTGGTACTGAAAAGTCAAAAGGCACCAAGGTATTTGCTTTGGCTGGCAACATCAATAATGTTGGTTTAATAGAGGTTCCTATGGGAACAACCCTTCGAGAGATCATCTATGATATTGGTGGCGGGATCAAAGATGGGAAAGCATTCAAAGCAATTCAGACAGGAGGACCATCAGGAGGATTTTTAACTGTCAATGATCTAGATACATCAATTGACTATGAGAGTTTAAGAGATAAGGATTGTATGATGGGATCCGGAGCAATGATTGTTATGGATGAAGAGGATTGTATGCCGGCGATGGCGAAATTTTATCTCGGTTTCACACAAGAAGAAAGTTGTGGAAAATGTACACCATGTCGAATTGGAACAAAACGTATGTTAGAGTTACTTGAAATGATCTGTGAAGGTGAAGGGACAATGGAGCATATTAATGAACTTGAACGGTTGTGCAGAGTGATAAAAGATACTGCATTATGTGGATTGGGAGAATCTGCACCCAATCCGGTTATTTCGAGTTTAAAGCACTTTAGAAATGAGTATATTGATCATATTGTTCACAAAAAGTGTACGGCTCATCAATGTAAATCACTTATGTCATACATAGTTGATGAAGATAAGTGTATAGGATGTTCAATTTGTTCAAAAAAAATGTCCAGTGAACGCTATCTCAGGGAAGTTAAAAGAAAGCTATAAGATTGATTCGAATACATGTATCAATTGTGGTGTGTGTGAAACAGTTTGTAAGTTTGATGCGATAAGCTGTGTGTAAGATGATAAGGAATTGAAAATGTAAATGAAACGTAATAAAATAGAACAAAAAAGGAACCTTCTTAGCAAATCTATAGAATTTTGCTTGGAGGGTTATTTTTTTTATAATCCTTGGAGGTGTTTCAGAATGGGAAAAATTCTACATTTTACAGAGATTAATAATATTGTTAGAGCTGAAATACTGCAATATGTTCATTTATTTAGTACAGTAATGGGTTTAGGAGATGAGATAAAATATATATAATTTAACTATAGTTTTTTACTATGTTTCGACTAGTAAAGATAATGAAAAGTTTAAAAAAAGTTCATATTAACATATTGAAGAGGTGAAGTATGAGTTGGTATGTGATGTCAACCCAAACAGGCTATGAAGATGATATATGTATACTGATTAACAAAGTTAATGATATCATTTTTACTGATATTAATTATAGTTTACTAATTCCAAAAAGAAAGATATATGAAAGGCGTCAAGGGGTTACTCATCAAGTTATTAGAAAAATGTTTCCTGGTTATATTTTATTAGAGACGAATAATATACTAGATTTTTATTATAGAATGAAAAGATTACCAAGAATTAGTAATATTCTAAGAAGTGATGATTATTTTCATGAAGTGAAGCATGATGACATCCAACAAATACTACGTATGGTTGATAAAAATGGGCTAATTGGTATATCAGAAGCGTTTATAATCAACGACAAAATTCAAGTGATCAGCGGACCACTTTATGGATATATGGGCACTATAAAAAAAATAGATAAGCGAAAAGGTAGAGCTAAAGTTCTGTTTAAAATGGGACATAATGAGCACTTAATTGATTTAGGAATAAAGGTACTACAAAAGCATGAAAAAAGTAAGGGGAACAACATATAAGAAAGGAAAAAAGAATGGGTAAACACATAGCATCATACTGTATTAATAATGAATTTAATAATTACTTTTCCAATATATCAAAACCTATTTTTATAGCTGGTCCATGTGCTTTAGAAAATGATGAAATGATCGATAAGATTACTAAGTATTTAGTTGATAAAGGCATTGGAATTATTAGAGCTGGTATCTTTAAGCCAAGAACCTCTCCTTATGATTATCAAGGCATTGGAATAAATGGTCTTAAGATCTTAGACAAACTAAGACGTAAATATAATATTAAGATTATCACAGAAGTTGTTGATACTAGCCATATAGATATTTTGAAAGATTATGTTGATATTTTTCAAGTAGGTTCGAGAAATATGCAAAATTTTGAACTACTAAAAAAAATAGGTAAAACCGTAGTACCTGTTTTATTAAAGAGAGGTATGTGTTCAACAATCAATGAATTTGTTAATGCTGCTGAATATATCTTATGTGGAGGTAATGAAAACGTCATGCTTTGTGAAAGAGGGATCAGAACATTTGAAACCTGTGTACGCAATACATTAGATTTATCGTGTGTGGCTATTATAAAAAAAGAGACTAACTTACCAATTATTGTTGATTTGAGTCATTCTCTTGGTAGAAAAGATATTGCAATAGAAATGGCAAAAGCAGCCCTTGCATGTGGCTCGGATGGCATAATGGTTGAAGTGCATCAAAATCCTTCCCAAGCACTATCAGATGCAAAGCAGCAGATGAGTTTTTTTTAGAGTTTGATAATTTTATGAGTAATCTTAATCTGATTAATTAAGTATTTACAATAGATGGTGAAAATATGATGAAAGTATTAGCAATCAAAGTGTTAGATAGAGAGTTATACTTAGAGAAGCTTATGGAAAACCTTACATAGATAATATTAAACACTTTAAATGTAACATATCACATTGGGGAGATTATGTTGTTATAGCTACTAGTAAGTATAGAATTGGTATAGATATTGAAAAAATAGAAAAATACGATTTGCAGCTTGCAAAGCGTTTTTTTTTATCTTATAAGAAAGCTCTACTTTCTAAGCATATGAACAGAAGCATTTCCATATACGCTAATGAAACTTTCCTAACGACAAATCCGCTTTGCGGAACAGGCGTAACCTCTTTTGTTCATGTAAAAGAATGTTAATTAAAGTTAAGGTAAACCTTATAATTAGCTTTTTAAGGAGGTGAAGTCATATCTGCAAAAGCAACTGATTTATAGAAAGGTTGTGACAATCCAATGATTTTGGATAGTTTTTACCTTATAAAATGAAAGGAAATGAAAGGACATGAATATGAATAATAATTTTTTATTTACATCAGAATCTGTTACAGAAGGACATCCAGATAAGATGTGCGATATGATCTCAGATTCTATTTTGGATGCTTATTTTGAAAAAGATGCAAACTCTAGGGTAGCTTGTGAAGTGACAGCGACTACAGGGGTTATATCCGTAATGGGTGAGATTACATCAAATGCAACAGTAGATATTTCAAGGATTGTTAGAGAAACGGTTAGAGAGATAGGGTATGAGAGGGAAGATTTTGGTTTTAATGCACAGAACTGTGCGATTATTTCCATGATAGATAAACAATCAGAGGATATTGATTTAGGTGTAAGTTTTTTCTTTGGAAGCAAGGAAAAATGAACAAGCTGATTGTAACGAATATAAAGAGTCATTAGGCGCAGGCGATCAAGGTATGATGTTCGGTTTTGCTTGCAATGAAACAGTCGTTTTCATGCCAGCACCTATATACTATGCTAATCTATTAAGTCAACAACTAAGTAAGGTACGGAAAAACAAACTTCTTGACTATTTGGGACCTGATGGTAAATCCATGATTACATTTGAATATAATAATGGTAAACCAACGAGAATTGATACGATTATCATATCCACACAACACTTATCAAAGATTGAACAGGAAAAGATTCATCAAGACGTTATAAAATATGTCATAAATCCGATTATACCCCAACACTATATGGATAGTGAAACGAAAATTCTTGTTAATCCCACTGGAAGGTTTGTACAAGGGGGTCCTTGTGCCGATACAGGACTTACAGGGCGAAAGATTATTGTGGATACTTATGGCGGTATGGGAAGGCATGGCGGGGGAGCCTTTTCTGGTAAAGATCCAACAAAGGTAGACAGAACAGGTGCTTACGCTGCAAGATATGTTGCAAAAAATATTATTGCATCAAAAATTGCAGATAAATGTGAGGTTCAGATTTCCTATGCCATTGGTGTTTCCAATCCAGTATCTGTTTATGTGAATACTTTTAATACGGCTAAAATACCTGATCAAGATATTGTTCAAATGATAAATGAGATTTTTGATCTTAGACCAGCTGCTCTGATTGAACAATTTTCCATGAGAAGCCCTATATACAAACAGCTATCAGCATATGGTCATTTTGGTAGAACAGATATAGATGTTGCCTGGGAAAGAATTAATAAAGTAGACCAGATACAGGATTATTTTAAAATGAAGGGACAAGTAGAAGGGTAGAACCTAGCACTGGGGAAGTTATACCTTATGGAATGTAGTGGTAGAGCCTAAGAATATGACCAAAGAAGAGCTAGAAGAGGGATTCGAATATGTTTTAAAAAGCATTTATTCTAAGGAGGCTACTACAAGACTGTGTTTTATTGTTAGCTTCTATTGCAATAAGTGAACGCTATGCAGATTATGGAAATAATGCCATAAGAAAGTTAAGTATGACAATTGAAAGAGAATGTGATGTAATATGTTACGAATAAGTTTGGTAGTTGTAATCATTTATATGATACATAATATGATAAAAGGTTATCGCTTAGTCTATGAAGGTAGCCATCCGAAAAAAGAGCCATTCAATTAATATAGACAACATTCCCTACAGATATAGAAAATTCTCGTTCCAATCACAAGATAATTTAAAGATCTCAGCTATTGAATATATACCATACCAAAAGCCTAAGGGAACGATCATTGCTTGTCATTATCTAGGCGGGTCCAAGACTTCCATATACTCATACATTGAACCATTATTAAAAGCAAATTATACGGTTGTAAGTTTTGACTATATTAATCATGGCGAAAGTGAATCTAGAAGGGGCAATAAGTATACATTAGAAAATGATATGAGACGATTTTTTTTCAAAGGTTAAAGGAACTAGAGATACAAGGCCCATATGGTACAATGGGATTTTCACTGGGGGCTACCATGGCAATTAGCGCTATTGATATATCCTCTGAGATAGCTGCTGTCGTGGTTGATAGTGGACCACTTATATTTGTGAAAGAGTATTTTAATCATGTATTTAGAAGTAAAAAAGTTAATAATCCAATAATGAGAATGGTCTTTTTAATTTATTATCTATATGTGATAGGTTTCTTTAGAATGAGCAGAAAGATGAAGAAACGACTGAGAAGAATGAGTGAATTACCAATTCTAATGATACACGGTAAGAGAGATCATGTCATTACATATAAAAACGCTGAGTACGTCTATCATATATTGAACTCTAAGAATTCAAAACTCATTCCAGTACAAAAAGCACATCATTTGACGAACAGAATAATACTCGGCAAAGAGTATGATGAATATGTTATTCAATTTTTTTGAAAGATGGTTGGTGAATGATGGTAAAGCAAAAAAATAATTATGATGGCATTAAATGAAATGCTCAATAACGGTGTTGAACAAATAACAATAAAAAATATGGCACAAAAAATAGGTTGAAAGAAGATAAACTAAATAGATTTTTTTTCCAATATGGTGACAAAGAACTTATGATGGATGTTATTGAATATGCTGGCATGAGATGGGTAGATCAGATTAAAGCTAGCATAATGGAAATGATGGATATAGATCATAAAGTGGATGCTCTTCTTTATGGTTATACAATGGGGACTAAGAAGTATCCCCAGTTACTATCAACTTATATTGATTTGTGGAAAATTGTAAAAGATCAACAGGATGAGTACATTAAGTTACGTCTGAAAACAATCTATAACTTTTATGTTGCAGAGTTTACACATATAGTACGGGATATTGGATGTCAGCAGATACCATATAATGAATTAGTTGCTTTTGGGGTATTCATAACACTTATGAGTGATGTTGCACATATTCAATCTTTGATACTTGACAATCAACTTGACTTTGACTGTATGTATAGCATTTTAAATAAACTAGCCAAACAGTTTTTTAATAGGGAGTTAGTCATATGAGTTGACATTAATTGAAGAATATATAAAAAATTACGACAATAAATTTGTTAAAAAATGTTAATGAAGTCTCTTAAAAATCTAAATTCAGTATTGTAAATCAACAAATCACGCTTTCATTAAGCAATAGTGTATAAGTTCTAATAAAACTATTTAAAATTGATATAATAAAACATATATAGCCTATTACCGCTATAAGTTGACAATTTTGGCACTATAGAACCTTTTGTTATGAGTTCAAAACATTTAAGATATTAATGGGAGAGTGGTTATGATGAATAGTATTTATGAGAAGGCAGGATTGAGAATTAGGGAACTTAGAGAAATAAATCATATGACACGAGAAACATTTTCAGAGATAGCAGATATTTCTCCAAAATTTCTTTATGAAATTGAAACAGGTCAAAAAGGATTTTCAGCTGATACTTTATACCGTATAGCGAAAGGATTAAGTGTTACAACAGAGTATATTCTGACAGGTAATAATCATCAGGAGTTATCAGAGGAATTAGTAAGTATTTTAGAACTATTTGATACGTCTCAATTGGAGACACTTAACAAATTACTTAAAGTTGTTTATGAATTAAGTGTAAGGAATAGTCATAAATCAGTTTTATAAAATGTGATTAATTTTGATACTACATAATGCAATACTTCTACACAAAAAAACCAGATATAATGTATTAATGGTTACGGATTTAAATTATGTTAATAAAACAATAGAATAGAACAAATAAGTAACCTTCTAAGTAAATCTATAAGATTTAGCTAAGAAGGTTATTTTTTTGTTGTTCTCCATCGGTATTTCAATATAAAAAGAAAAGGTTGACGAAAGTGTTTAGGTACTATACACTTTTGGTATGAATAATAAAAAATGTAAGCACTAACGAGATTATGTCTATTTTCTTTCAGCTGGTTCAAAACATAAAGGATCTTGATAAGAAGAGTATGTGTTATGGGCTTAGAGAGCCACTGCATAATGCTGAGATTCATACTATTGTTGCTATTAAAGAAAATGAGGGCATTAGTATTACAGGATTAGCGAAAGAGCTAGATATTACAAAAGGAGCAGTCTCTCAAATCGTTAATCGATTATACAAAAAAGGAACTGTAAAAAAAGATCAAGATCCAACAAACAAATCACGACTCATCTTAGGATTAACAGATGATGGTGAAACGGCATATAAATATCATGAAAAAAAATCATGAAATTTATTTGAATCCATTAGTAGAAAAAATTAGATCACATGGATAAAACAACTCAAGAAATAATTTATGATTTTTTAAGAGGTACTAACGAAATTTTTAAGAAGGGAGTAATAGAGATAGAATAATATCCTATGGGTTGAGTACCGATACCCTAAGAATAGGCTTCAAAATGTAGTAGATGAATAGAGAAAAATGGATACAAGAACGCAGATCACATAAGATAAGAGGGCGTATATAATGAATAAAATTAAAGTAAAGTCAAAGCGATGGATATTATTAGTAATGCTGACAATAATGGCATTAGGGGGATGGGGAACTGTTTTCTTGTTTAGTGGAAAACCTAAGATTATAGCTTGGTGGTTTATTCAGATTATAAGTATATTAGGTGTTATTTCAGTGGTTACATTATGCATCTTAATGATAAAAGATATCTATCAACATAAAAAATTAAGGTTATCAAAGGGTATTACGCTTATAGTGGCTATTGTTGTCGCTTGGCCAGCAGGTTGGTTTTTTTGGTTTTGCTCAGGTGGCTTACCCTACAAATGTTAACTTAGTGGAGCCGTCAGTAACCATATCACTACCGATGCAAGAAACAACCATCGTTGGGTGGGGTGGCGATAAACTAGAGAATAATTATCATGTTATGGTTCCAATGGAGCGTTGGGCATATGATTTATTGATTGAGCCAGCCGGAATGGGAAGTAAACATCTTGAGGATTATGGTATTTATGGTAAGGAAGTTATTGCACCTGCATCCGGAACTATCATAGGCGTGAAGAATAGTGAACAAGATATAACACCTGGTAGTCCTAATGAAGCAGAGACCATGCTTGGAAACCATATTTTTATACAATTAGAAGAGACTGGGACATACCTTGTTCTAGCGCATCTTAAGAAGAACTCAGTACTTGTTGAAGAAGGACAGTATATTGATAAAGGTACGGTCATTGGCAAGGTAGGTAACTCAGGCAACTCTTCAGAACCTCATCTACATATTCATCACCAGAGAGAAAATCCATTAACAACACACATTCTCTTGTCAGAAGGATTACCATTATATTTTGAAAGTGAAGAAGGACCAGTAATGCCAAATGGGGGTATTCGCGTAGAAGAAGGGCGAGATATGCCTATAGGTGATAGAATTTCACCGATGAAGAAGGGACATAATTAAGAATGAAAGCAGCAAAAAAAATGTACTATATAGTGAGTTCTATCCTATCATTTTGTTATTTTATAATTGATAAAGTAAGCTAAAGCTATGCCTCGATGGATGAATATAGGAATAAAATATCCAATTATCGATAAGTATTGTATAATTGTCGATAATTGGATAGCAAGTTATCAGAACAGGACACACGATATATATTTGATCGATTACTTGCTATTACTACATATCTACTGAATCGACAGATCGTAACAGGTAAAGAGCTAGCCCATCGATATGAGGTATCCGAACGAACCATTCAGAGAGATATCGAAACAATTAATATGGCTGGAATTCCCATTGTATGAAGCTATTTTGAATAGGCAAATACAAACATAAAAAAGCCAGTAATTAGCCCTATGTAATAGGTAATAAACCTCCATAATAACATAATTGCTGTAGCGCTGGGACCTATTATAAAGGAGCTGAAAAACATTAGAAATCCAAATTCAGCTCCGCCACTAGCACCAGGAATAGGTACAACAGAAGTGAGGAGCATAACATAAGCACATGCAATCATAGCTTGTAATAAATTGATGTTATGAAGGCCTACAGATCTTATGACAAAGTATGCTATAGCATAGTAGGCAAGTAGCTTAAGGCAGTTTAGGATACTTGCATGAAGGATGAGTTTTTTATCTTTCCACAACATACTAATATCTGAATGAAATTGTTCAATGGTCATTAATAATTTGTGGCGTGAGGCTTCTACATCTTTTATTAGGGGTGTTTTTCCTAATAAAGACAATACAGTACGGGATACAAAATGCGTAAAGGATTGTGAAAAGGATAAGAGAAGTAAGACTATAATAACAATTACATTAATCCCAAAGCCTATTAAAATAAGCAAATTTATATTTCCCACATTATTGGAAGTAATAGTAAAGAAGGTCCTGGTTAATATTGCAATAAGTCCTAGCACCACTAACACCGTTTGATATATGATAAAATTTTGTAATGAAGCACTTGTTATATTACTTAACGTTAGCTTGCTTTTTTTTACTCAGCACATATATTTGAAAGGGTTGTCCACCAGTAGAGAAAGGTGTAATACCATTAAAAAAATTGTGTGGTTATAATCAGTTGGACTACACTAAAATATGGAAAATACGGGTCATATACTTGAATCATTATATGAAGAGTTCTAGCTTCAATTAACCAATACATGACAATGCAAATAATCCCTACTAGTAGCCACCAACAATTGGCTTGAAGAATAACGGAAATAATCTTATTGAATTCCTTTCTTAAAAAGAAGAAAAGAATTGCAGAAGTAAGGAGCATGGTAATATATAAATTTCTTTTATTAAAAGCATATTTCATCATATAAAAATGAGCATTCCTTTCTAAATAAATGGATTTCTACACCTCAGGTTTTTCATTATAAGTTACTAATCGATGGTACTCATAGTTCTCATATAAATGGATTTTAGAATGCTACCAATTTTTTCTAAAGAACGCTCTTTAACCACGGTATACCCATTATCAACAAGACTGTCTAAGTGCTTATTGAAATATTTTCTAATTAAAGTTTCAAATTCTTCACTATTTGTTGCCTTGTAGCAATGAACTTTGTCCTTCAACCAGGTCTCATAAACACCAATATCCTTTACAATAATGGGTTGTTTAGCAGATAGTGATTCTAATACCACAATACCTTCTGTCTCCTCATAAGAAAGCATGAGAAATAGGTCTGTTCCAGAATAAGCCATTCTCATATCATTAACATAACCTAAGAAATGAACATTGGGAGGTGGCGATTTTATAAGTGCTCGTACCTTTTTTGGAATGAGTGAGGGGTTTGTATAACCACACCATACAAATTTATACTCTGGCATTTTTTTTAGCTAATTCAATAAAATCGAAAATCCCCTTTCTTTTAATATGTAAACCAACACACATAATAAGCTTATCGTCTTTCGAAAAAGAATAAGTTTCCCGAAATTCGCTTCTAAGTTTTTTGGATGTCATAAATCCATTCAAATCGATACCGTTAGAGACGGCTTCAATGGGTACATCTAAAGAATAAGATTCAAGAATCTTTTTAGAATAAGGAGTAGGTGTAATGATCTGATCTGCCTGTCTGTATACAAAAAAAACTAACCACTTTTAAAGTGGAGAGATCCAATTAGAGAATAAAAAGGAATCTCTAAAATCCTCTTCAGTAGAGTGAGCGTGAATAATTACTTTTTTACCCTTTTTTTTTAGACCTCCTAGCTAAAAAGTAGGAGGCAATGCCATATGTATTAATATGAACAATGGAATAATCATCCTTTTTATTAAGTGTATAAGGCACATCATTAGCTTCTAATGCTTTCATCTGATGTTTTATTGCTTTTCCGATCCCTGATTTTTCTATATACCTTAGTCCCTCAGAATATAATAATACTTTTATCATTCTTCTAACCCTTTCTCACATGTTGATTTCTTGACTCTACTATATTGGTATATACCCTTTCAGCATTTTCACCGAAAACTTCTTTAGAAAGGTTATGCACAACTTCATATGCATTATTAACCATTTGTTTCGTTTTCAATGGAAAATTAAATGCATCATCTATGCAAGCTGCAAACTCATCTTCCGTTTTAAATAACCTACCAGAGTATTCATTAACGATAATATCTGTTATATTCTCATCATCATATACGATAACTGCTAGCTTTGAAGCCATGGCTTCAATAATTGTGAGCCCCTGTGTTTCGCTTTTGGAGGCACTTACAAATACATGAGCAAGACTGTAATAATAGGACACATGTTCAAAAGGAACACGTCCTACAAATCGAACATACTCATTTAAGTGATGTTGATTGACTAATTTTTCAAGTTTGCCCTTGTATGGACCATCTCCTACAATGATAAGCTTAGCATTAGGTTGAACTGATTTTAGGTGTAACATCTGGAGGATAGTCATGTCAACATCTTTTTCTTTTGAGATTCTGCCAAGGGTTAAGATGATTTTATCCTCATGATTCAGGTTTAGTTTTTTTCTTATTTTTTTTAACATGGGATGATTCTTATCATGCCTAATAAAGGAGTTGATATTGATACCAGTAGGCACTACATAAATATCTTTAACAACGCCATAGCGGAGTAAAGTATTCTTTGTTTTATGAGTTGGCGCGATGATAGCATTATGTTTTTTTTAAATACATTTTTTATATATTGGGTAATTATTTTTTTTTACAATACTTTTACCATATTTAAAATTATAAATATAGTGGGTATAGTCTTCATACATTGTATGGTATGTATGTAACATTGGTATATTAAGGAGCTTAGACATATATCGCCCAAGGAACCCTATAGAAAACTCTGTGTGGGTATGTATAATATCTAAATTGAGAGCTCTAATAGCATTGATTGTCTTATAGGGGTAGCTGGATAATGTAATGCCTAAACGAAATTCTTTACATTTTGAAAAAGGTATCGACCTAATTCGTATTACGCTATCTGTATCCTGTGTAAAATCTGGTATTTTAACGGTAATAATGGTTACATTATGACCTCGCATTACTAACTCCTCTTGTAGAATCATAATAGATGTTACGACTCCATTTATTTGAGGGTAGTAGCAATCGGTGAAAATTCCAATATTCATAGTTGCACCTCAAGTCCATTAATATGTTTAATAAAATATGATGTTTTCTATTATTTTACTGCATAAAACTTATATAAATATAAAAATTCTCTTAATTTTCTCTTAATATTATTAAAGAAAACGATTAGAGATTGGGTTAAGTTAGGGTAACTAAACAATTATGAGGCTCATGATCCTACTTCACCATTGTTATTTGGTCAGATTAGTGGGGGTGAGAAGATAACGGAAAGAAAGGTTGACAAATATTTTTCAGATATACAGATAGAATTGCTTTAGGGGTTCATATTGATTTATACCCAGTGATATGTTATATTATAGGCATTAACACCGAAAGGAGATTCCAAGATGTTAAAAGGAAAAAAAACCATCGTAATCGGTGTAAGTGGTGGAATTGCTGTTTATAAAGTATGTGACATTGTCAGTCAGTTAAAAAAAGTTAAATGCAACGGTTCACGTGATCATGACAAAGTCTGCGACAGAATTTGTTGCACCATTAACCTTTATGTCTCTTAGTCAACAACCCGTAGTGGTTGATATGTTTGAAAAAAAATAGAAAAATGGGATATTGAGCATATTGCCTTAGCTAAAGCGGCAGACCTGTTTCTCATGGCTCCAGCGACAGCTAATATAATCGGTAAAATGGCTAATGGTATTGCAGATGATATGTTATCGACTACCGTTATGGCTACAAAAGCACCTGTTCTTGTAGCACCTGCTATGAATACCAATATGTACCAGAACCCTATTGTTCAAAGTAATATTAAGCGATTAAAAGGGTATGGCTATGGTTTTATTGAACCTGATTCAGGACGCTTAGCCTGTGGTGATATAGGACAAGGTAAGCTAGCCCATGTGGAGCGTATCATGGAAATAATCAAAAGGAAACTGGTAGAGGATACAATCATGAAAGGTCAAAAAAGTGCTTATTACGGCTGGACCTACACGAGAATCCTTAGATCCTGTACGTTATTTAACGAACCATTCATCTGGAAAGATGGGATATGCCATTGCAGAAGCAGCTATTCAAAAAAAAGGGGCAGAGGTAACATTAATATCTGGTCCTGTTAACCTACAAGAACCAAGAGGCTTAAAGACTCTAATCCAAGTGAAAACAGCAGAGGATATGTTTCAAGCGGTTAAAGCTCATGTTGCAAAGCAAGATATCATTATTAAGTCAGCAGCAGTGGCCGATTATAGACCAGCCATATATCATCACCAAAAGATTAAGAAATCCGATGACGATTTGATGCTTAAACTAAACCGTAACCCAGATATACTAAAATGGGTAGGCATGCATAAAAAAGACCACCAACTGATTGTGGGGTTTGCAGCTGAAACCAATGATATTATGGAGAATGGCATAAAAAAGTTAAAAGCAAAAGGAACGGATTTAATGATTATTAACGATATCACTCGGGCTGACGCAGGTTTTCAATCGGATACCAATAAAGTAACCCTTGTAAGTAGACATGGTGCTCAACAAAGTTTGCCTGTTATGTCAAAAATTGAGCTTGCACATATCATACTTGAAAATATAATAGAGTTAAAAGGTTAATCATGTAAATCTGCTTTGATCCATTGGACAAAGACAGCCTATCAAGATAAATTGGTGAAATATACCCTTCTTGGACGCTGTCTGTCTAAGGAGGGTTTTTAGTATAGGAAAGCTTTACTTTTTATTTTCCGTGAGATCTTTTTCCTGACAAGTATCTTTTGCTCTTATATGGAGAATTTGGAGGTGTCAAGATGATTGGATTTATAGGTGCAGGGAAGGTAGGTATAACCCTTGGAAGATATTTTGTAAAGCAGGGGATAGCTATTACAGGTTATTACAGCCGCTCAATTGCGTCCACTAAAAAGGGTGCTGCCATGACAAATAGCAGAGCTTTTAACAAGATAGAAGAACTGGTAGAATCTGCGGATTATATAATGGTGACAATACCAGACGATGTTATTCAGAAGGTAGCACATGCATTAATCCAATGTAGATGTAGGTGGCATACAAAAGTTATTTGCCATACCAGTGGCGTTCATCCATCTACATTATTACAACCTTTGGAGGACCTAGGGGCTACAGTAGCCTCACTGCATCCCATGTTATCTTTCGCCAATATGGATGATGCTCTTGAAGCATTATATCAAACACCACTTACACTAGAAGGAAATGGCAATCTATTGAATGACTTGAAGAAGATGCTTCAAGACGTTCACCTAGATGTCTGCACCATTAAAACAGAGCAAAAAGCGCTCTATCATGCAGCAGCCTGTATGGTATCCAATTATCTCGTAACGTTAATGGATATAGGCGCCTATAGCTTGATACATGCTGGCTTTGACGCTCATTCAGCCAACCAGCTAATTGAACCACTTGCAACAGCTACACTGCAAAATTATTTTAAGTATGGTTCAGAGAAAGCACTTACGGGTCCATTGACACGAGGTGACTTAGGAACCATAACAGCCCATATTCAGGCTCTATCAAATGAGGATAAACACTTAGAAGCTATTTATCGTCTATTAGGGTTGAAAACGTTAAAAATTGTTGGACAACAAAATCAGTTAGATGGATACACTCTAGATTGCCTTAAGGAGGTATTACAATATGAAGAAAATATCGACGCAAACAATAAGAAGTATGAAGAAGAAAAATGAGATCATTACCATGATCACAGCCTATGATTATCCTACTGCAGAGATTTTAGATGAGGCGGGTATGGATATCCTTCTCGTTGGTGATTCATTAGGTATGGTTGTTTTGGGTTATGAAGATACCACGCGAGTGACTATGGAAGATATGATTCACCATACCAAAGCAGTTAGCAGAGGTAGTAAGAGATCCCTTATTGTGCTGATTTGCCTTTTCTGTCTTATCACCTAGGTGTTCACGAAGCTGTTAGAAATGCTGGGCGGTTGATACAAGAAGGAAGAGCACATGCCGTTAAATTAGAAGGTGGCAAGGATGTAATCGAACAAGTAAAAGCTATTATATGTGCAGGGATACCTGTTATGGGACATATAGGGCTTACACCACAGTCCATTAATCAATTAGGCGGTTATTATATTCAGGGAAAAACGGAAGCAGATGCTATGCGATTGTTAAAGGAAGCAAAAGCCTTAGAAGAAGCAGGTGCTTTTGCTATAGTTCTTGAATGTGTACCCATGGAATTAGCTAAGCTTATTACACATGAGATTCATATTCCAACCATTGGCATTGGGGCAGGAGCATATTGTGATGGGCAGGTATTAGTCAGTCATGATGCGTTCGGTTTGTATTCACGGATTACACCAAAATTCGTCAAAGGATTCACGGATATAAGACATCATATGATGGGGGGCTACCAAGGACTATATTAAAGAGGTAAAGGAAAGAAGCTTTCCAGCAGAAGAACATAGTTTTCACCTTCGTGATGAGGTCATAGAGAAAATATATGGGGGAGGTTATCAAGATGAAGATTTTTAAAAAAATAGAGGCATTACGACTTTTTTTTAGATGGTATGAGAAAAGAAGGTAAGAAAATTGGTTTCGTACCTACGATGGGATATCTACATCAAGGGCATTTATCACTCATTCAAGCATCTGCCAAGGAAAATGATATAACAGTACTTAGTATCTATGTTAACCCGACTCAATTTGGACCTGGTGAAGATTTGGACCAGTATCCCAGTGACTTAGAAAATGATAAGAAGCTAGCAGAAGAGGCGGGAGCAGATGTTATTTTTATTCCAGACCATCACATCATGTACAAGGATAACCATGCCACTTATGTCCAAGTGAATGGTTTGACGAATCAGTTATGTGGTTACTCTAGACCCACGCATTTTCAAGGTGTAACGACCATTGTAACGAAATTATTCAATATTGTACAACCAGACCATGCCTATTTTGGACAAAAAGATGCCCAACAAGCCATTGTGATTAAACGCATGGTTAAGGATCTCAATATGCCAATTAACATTGTTGTTTGTCCAATTGTTCGAGAAGCAGATGGTTTAGCTATGAGTTCTCGTAATACGTATTTAAGTACAGAAGAAAGAGAGCAAGCACCGATTCTCTATCAATCATTACAAAAAGCAAAGGCGCTCATTGATTCAGGGGAAAGGTCTTCAGAAACAGTGAAAGCAATGATCAGACAGATGATTCATGGGAAGTCTACAACAACAGAGATTGATTATGTGAGTATAGTTAGTGCAGATACCCTTGAAGATATTGAAACCCTTGAAGATAAGATTCTATTGGCGTTAGCTGTTAAGGTAGGCAAGACACGATTAATTGATAATCTACAGATGGAGGTTGGATCATATGTTAATTGAAATGATGACAGGTAAATTACACAAGGCAAGAGTGACTGATGCTAATCTTAACTATGAAGGTAGTATTACCATTGATGAAGGGTTGATGGAAGCCACAGACATATTACCTGGACAAAAGGTTCAGATTGTGAACAATAACAACGGTGCTCGTTTTGAAACCTATGTCATAAAAGGTGAACGTGGTAGTGGCACAATATGTCTCAACGGTGCAGCAGCAAGAATGGTTCAACCAGATGATGTGGTTATCATTATTGCCTATGGGTTAGTAGATAGAGAAGAGGCTAAATCGTTAGTACCTAAGCTGATTCTACTAGATGCGGATAATAAGATTGCTAAACGACTATAAATAATATGCATAATCATAGCATCCTATATCTTATTTAATCGTCATATAGATAAAAGGGTTTATTTCTTGCTAGAAATGAGCTCTTTTTTTTATAGCAAAAGAAAGTTCTACTTTCTATTTTCCTTAAAATCTTTTACGTGATGAAGTCACTTTTGTTGTTCTCGGATAATATCCCCTATTAAATACATATATAAGGTATGACAAAAGAAGGATTACCTTCTCATAGAACCTATATCCATTCAAAGCTATAGATACTTATCTGCAATAGACCAAAAGATTAGAATTTAATTAGCACTAGGATAATTTGGTAGATATATGATAAAATAGAATCTAATACGCCATGTAATTGCAGAAGATAGCACCGTGACCATATTAATTCATCCATGGTTTTGCAAAGGGCAGCAATTGAAGAAAAAAAATGTTATAAGGAAGGAAATGAGATAGAAGAAAAAATGAAAGGTAAGATGACAAAGAAAAGATGTCTTGTAGGCATACTACTCATGCTTATCCTATATGTTATTTTCACATCATATTCAATCTATATGTATGGCAATGTAGATGAGAAGAAAAAGTGTGATACAGCCATTGTACTGGGAGCTGCAATATGGGGAGACAAGCCTTCACCAGTCTTTGAAGAGAGAATTAAACATGGCGTATGGCTATACAAGAATGATTATGTGAAGACCTTAATTTTCACAGGTGGTAAGGGGGAAGGTAAGCGTTATTCAGAAGCTAGAATAGCTAGGAATTATGCCATAGAAAAAGGCGTATTACCAAAAGATATCTATATAGAAGAAGCATCATCCATAACCCAAGAAAATATAGCTCATGCAGCAAAGCTCACAAAAGACCATCAACTATCTAGCGTTATAATCGTCAGTGACCCTTTGCATATGAAGCGAGCCATGATAATGGCAAGAGACTATGACCTTGAGGCATATACATCACCTACACCAACCTCACGGTATACATCCATGAAAAGTAAATTGCCCTTTTTTAGCAAGGGAAGTATTTTTTTTATATAGGCTATAGCATATATCGGTTGTTTTAGGTGAATAGGTTGATAACTATAACAATGGCGAAGTATAGAATTAAATAAGCTTATATTATTTTAAGAAAACAGATGTACAATAATTGAAAGGAGCAGCGAAGTGGAATTTATAGAGATTATTAAAGTCATTATATTAGGTATTATAGAAGGGGTTACAGAATGGTTACCAATTAGTAGTACAGGGCATATGATTCTAGTTGATGAATTTATGCAACTTAATGTATCGGACACTTTTAAAGAGATGTTTTTTGTGGTGATTCAGTTAGGCGCTATCATGGCAGTTGTATGCATTTTCTTCCATAAACTCAATCCATTTTCTCTTAAGAAAACACAGAAGGAAAGGAAAGACACTTACCTACTATGGTTCAAAGTTATAATAGCCTGTATACCTGCTGGAGTTATCGGTGTCCTATTTGATGATAAACTGGATGCTATGTTCTATAACTATCAAACCGTAGCAGTCATGCTGATTCTCTATGGTGTTTTATTTATTTTGGTTGAAAATAGGCATAAAAATAAAACATATAAAATAACAGAACTTAATCAACTCACCTACAGAGTAGCTTTTCTTATTGGCTTATTCCAAGTACTAGCACTCATTCCAGGTACATCACGTTCAGGAGCTACCATCATTGGTGCTATGCTTATCGGTACATCACGCTATGTAGCAGCAGAGTTTACGTTCTTCCTAGCTATACCTGTTATGTTTGGTGCAAGTTTATTTAAAGTCATGAAATTAGGAGTAGACTATACAGGTTCTGAAATGATTACATTACTCATTGGTGTGGTAACAGCATTTGTTGTATCCATCGTAGCTATTAAGTTCCTTATGCAGTACATTAAGAAACACGATTTTAAGGTATTTGGGTATTATAGGATTATATTAGGGGCAGTGATAATCATATATTTTATGTTGATAAGATAGATATAGAACCCTTTTACCTTAAGAGACATGTCATACATGTTGGAAGGTAGAAGGGGATTATTAAATGCCTTTATATTATAAAGTACAAATATGGGTTAAATATACCCAATTTTAGAAAAAGTGTCTTTTATAGAACGATTAATTAAGTTCAGGCTACTTAATTTTCCAGTAATGTTAAAGAGGTTTTGAGCAGATTCAATGCTTTGTTTTGACTGGATATATTTTTCTAAACCGTATAATATTATGCCTTTATAATATAAGGCTTCACCTAATAGATATAAAGAATTATTGTCTGTACAAAAGGTTATTAGTATTTCTATTGTGTTAAGGCTTGAGAATATGCCAAATCTGTAATAAGATATTTAGCTAAATTATAGAGGGCAATAGAATATAAGTGGTCAGTCAATAGATCATCATAATAGGAGGTTATATTTTCAATAATCCTTTTATTAATCGTTATAGCTGGATGGATTTCTTTATTTTTAAAATACAAATTTGAGATAGAATTGATAATATGTAGTTCTTGTTTTGTTAGAAAATGGTCTAGAAGCTCTAACATAGTATTATAAGTACGTGTTATGGATAAGGCCTTTTCTAGTAAGGACAATGATTTTGAATAATTCTTCTCAAGGGCATAACTGCAAATACCTTTATTCCATAACAAGAATTGCTTATGAATGGAATCTTGAAAATCATTGAGTTGTTCAATACTCCATAATAGCCGTTGAAGCTCTTCATAATCTCTTTTTTCACGTAAAGTATTAATTTTTGAATAACAGTTCTTTACAAAAAACAGGATCTTTTGTGTTCATCAGATAACTTGTAAGATTTTCATTTAATTTTAGAGATAATAATTCAAGAATATAAGCAGAAGGAATACGTTTTCCTTTTTCCAATAGATAAATATATTCTTTACTACAAATCCCCTCTGCTAGAGTTTTCTGGGTTAAACCCTTCTTAGTTCTCAGATTCTTTATTATAATCCCCAATGATTCATTGTAATTAGTCATAAAATCATTCCCTTGTATAACAATTGTTCTGTTTACAGATATTAGTAGGAGTATTTATAATAATATTAGATGCAAATAATGAGATACACAGTAAAAATATAATATAAAAAAAATTATAACATAATATAATAAAAAAAATAAATAACCAATAAATATAATAATATAATTTGATTTATCGAATAATTGGGAAGCGTATGTTTTTTTTGTAACATTACGCTTTTCATGATTAACGTATTACATGATAGATGGATATGTAAGAATAAACTCAATTTGTAAAAGGAGAAATAGAAATGTCTAATGACTATAGTGTACAGGTACATCAGCTAGTGAAACAGTATCAAAGGTTAAAAGCTGTGGATGGTTTAACTTTTCAAGTGAATTCAGGTGAAATTTTCGGTCTTCTTGGTCCTAATGGTGCAGGGAAATCAACAACAATTGAGATGCTTATTGGTTTGAGGAAGAGAGATGGTGGGGAAGTTAATGTCTTAGGAATAGACCCAGGTAAACAGCCACGGAAAGTGAAAGCAAAGGTTGGAGTACAGCTTCAATCATCTAGTTTAACAAGTTATTTAACGGTTAAAGAAATCATAGCTCTTTACGCTTCTTTTTACGAAAACCCGTTATCGGTAAATGAAGTCATAGATCAAGTTGGGCTTAGACCAAAAATAAATAGTAGAACGAGTAATTTATCAGGGGGTCAACAGCAAAGGGTTGCAGTTGCTATTGCACTTGTAAGTAACGGAGATATCATTTTTCTAGATGAGCCAACTACGGGTTTGGATCCTCAATCAAGACATGAATTATGGAATATAATTAGGGCGTTGAAGAATCAAAACAAGACAGTATTTCTGACAACTCACTTTATGGATGAGGCGGAGTCTTTATGCGAGCGTGTTGGAATTATTGATAAAGGACAAATAATAGCCTTAGATACACCACAGAATCTAATAGATGGTTATTTCAAGGAAAAAGCTATAGAGATTCAGGGTGACGAACTTATAAAAGAATCGTTTGATCGTATAGAAGGGCTTGCCAAGGTAGAAGAACATATGGGTAATTATATTCTTTATTCGAATCAAGTGACTCATGTTTTGGATCAACTATTTAGTAGTCCTGAGATAAATTGCAAAGTATCCAATATCAATATAAGACAAGCTACTTTAGAAGACGTCTTTTTTGAAATTGACTGGGAGGTATATTAGTAATGAAAGCATATCTTAGAATGATTTATTGTAACTTCCTACAGATCATAAGAGAGCCTATTATCATCATCGTATATATAGGATTTCCTATTATATTTGTATTCTTGTTTGGTATGGCTTTTTCACAGGAGAATCAGTCTTTTAGTGTAGGTATTGTAGAAGCAGAGGATGAAGTAGCTGTTATTGAGGCTTTTAGTAGCCAGCAGAGTCAAGATGCTTTTAATATTACTTATGGATCATTAGAAAATCACTTAGATTTATTGGAGAACAAAAAAACTAGACTTTATTATTGACGGTACGAAAACTCAGAAAGATGAAAAGATGGCTATTTATTATAGAGATAAAAAACAATCTTACTTTAATTCAATTGATGATGGATACCATGTATTATAATCAATTGGAAATTCCTAAGTTAGATATTGACTATACGAATATTTCAGGGGAGACTGATGCAAAGGCAATTGATCAAATACTTCCAGGGGTGTTAGCGATTACACTCATGCAATTAGGATTATTTGGAGCTCTTAATCTTGCTAAGTTAAAAGAAAATAAAACCCTAAGAGCTTATGGCGTTACACCTGTAACCAAGCGAACCATTATTATAAGTGAACTTTTCGTTAAATTATTCGTATGCTTAATTCAAGGATTAATTGTAATAGGACTCGGGGCTTTAATATTTGATTTAAATGTATACTTTGGAAATACACACTTAATCATTCTCTGGATATTATTAGGTGGTGCTACGTTTATTTCACTTGGTTATATGTTTGTAGCCCTTTTCCACTCCTTTGAGGCCACCAACGGTGTCATACAGATCGTTCAAATGGGCATGATGTTTTTGTCAGGAGTATTTATCCCTATTACTATTTTGCCCAAAGCCGTTCAAGGTGTCATTCATTGTAATCCTGTTGCCTATTTATCCGATGCGCTGTCTGCTGTTATAACGAATACAGGTAGTTATTATGGGTATTTAACAGATTTTATCTTTCTATTTGTTATTATGATTATAAGTACAGGTATAGCCACAAGAATAAGGTGGGATTGATAGAATTTAAAAGAACGGTATTATACAATTAAAATTAAGAGAAGGAAGGAAGAATAATGGAAAGGAAAGCTGATATAGGAGTTTTTGGAGGATCAGGTTTTTTATACACTTGCAGATGATATAGAAACTGTAGATATGGATACCCCATATGGTAAACCAAGTGATGAAATCTCAATTGCAACAATTGAAGGGAAGCGAGTGGCTTTTATACCTAGACATGGGAAAGACCATCAGCATCCACCACATTTAATACCCTATAGATCTAATCTCTATTGCATGAAACTTCTTGGGGTCAAAGCTATTATTGGTCCTTGTTCTTGTGGGAGTTTGAAACCAGATATTAAACCAGGGGATTTTGTTGTAACGAATGAATTCGTAGATTGGACGAAAGGGAGAAAAGATACATTTTTTGAAGGACCAGATATTAAGCACATAACATCAACGAATGCTTATGATGAACATTTAAGACAGGTAGCCATAGAATCAGGAGAAGCATTAGGTATTAAGATACATAAAAGCGGCACCATAGTCGTCATACAAGGACCTAGGTTTTCTACAAAACCTGAAAGTCGATTATTTAGTAGTATGGGATGGGATGTGGTGAATATGACACAATATCCAGAAGGGTATCTGGCTTTAGAACTAGGTATTCCTTATGTCAACATTGCTCTTATCACAGATTATGATGCAGGATTAGAAGGACGAGATGATATTAAACCTGTAACCTACGAAGAAGTGCTGAGAGTTTTTAATCAAAATAAGATGTTGGTTAAAGATTTAATTAAGTATATGATTGAGAGAATTTAATAGTTGATTTATTTCAATTATCCTGATTAATAGTTATTCATTAGTCTTAGGAATGATAAAAATAACGGTTTATCTTTTTTGGTAAAACACAAGTAAGCTAAGTAATTTGCTAATAGATTAGATCGATTTATTTTTTTCTTTCCAAAGACTCATAAAAATAAAGGAGGAAATAGTAATGAGTGAAGAAAAAAAAAATGAATCAGCAAGAGGGAGCAAATATTGAAATTAAGGATTTAATTATGAGAGCCATTGATGATGAGGATTACAAACAATTATTGATTATTAATCCTGATAAGGCGATGGAAGATTACGAGCTAACAGATGTACAGAAAATGTTAATCAAAAGCCTACGTCCTGAAGATTTAGAGACATTAGTTGCAGATAATTTAGAAGAATTATTTTCTGCAGATTCAGCTGTGTATACGCCTGATATGGAAGCTGAAATGGAAACGGATATTGCAGAGGAGGACGATATTTAGTGATTATGAAGGAGAGAAAGTTAAACAGTATCACCAAAGCACAAAATGATATTTATTATACCGTTGTCTTTATGTCCAAGCTAAAGAATGATTACGAAGATATGAAATTAAGGTTAAAAGATACATATAAGAAACAACCAGAGGATATGAATGCATTACTAGCATATGCAATATTTCTTATAATGCCACACAAGGGTGAGGACATTATCGGGAAGATTGATGCTATTAACGAAGCAATCGATCTCTTTGATGATATGGTTACGAATGATCCTTATAGCTGGCTAGGTAGATATTATAAGACCAGAGTACCATCTTTGTTTGCAGATATGTATAGAGATGATGAGGATATACTTATGCAACTTAATGAACTAATAGAACTACAATCAGAAAGTATGTATGAGCCTTATTTTATCTTACCTTATTTACAATGTGCTGAGTTATATCTATGTATTGGAGAGATTGAGAAAGCACTGAAGTACATTGAAGAAGCAAAAAATATGAATCAAAAAGAAATAGTCTATCTGCCAGACTTATTACATCGGCAAATCATAGGGTTAGAAAGTAAGCTTCGTGTATCTGGGCAGAACCATATAGCAGATGAAGTCCTAGAGATAGGCAAAATATTATTTCCACAACAAGTGGGCTAAATAGGTAGGAGATCTTATGACAAGAATTATAGTTATTGTATTAAGTACGATATCTGCGGGAGAATTGACCATTTCCTATGAATTTATACAAAGATTACCTTCAGAAAAATTTAGTGTTCACTATATTATTCCACAGAAATTTGCTGCGTATCTGTCAAGCAAGAACATTGCGTTTATAACATTAGATGAAAAATCAACACCAGAGAAGAATAAAGAAAAAGCGATGTCCTTTATCCAACGTTTTAGTCCCAATTATTTTATCGTTTCAGATGTTTTTACTATGGGCTATGCTGCATTATGGTCCGGGTTAAAGTTTTGTGATATAAAAGGGTTAGCACCCATCATAGGAGTGGATGAATATGAATTTCAATCTACGAACTATAGTATTGATTATTATGGTTTGTTTTTTGAAAAATTGCCACCCCTTGTTGATGCGTGTGATTATGTAATCAGAGACTGCCCTATTAATGCCCCTAGAGTAACCGATCATAAAATTAAACATTTTAGCTTATATGATAGAATACCTAAAATGAATCAGGAAACTAAAACAAGGATGAAAGAAGCATTAGGTCTGACGGAAGGTGAGAAAGTTATCTTTTTTTACCACATCTTCATGGGAATTATTAAATATGCATAAACTAACTTCTCTTAATGCATTAATTAGACATATCCCTAATATGCTAAAGCACTATTTATATCAATTAGATCAAAAGATTACAGTCATTCATGTTGGACATAATCCGTGGGGCAAAATAGAAAACCCTAACATTAAGTACTTACATTTTGAAACATTACTGCCTAGTGATTTTGAAAATTATTTACTTCTATCGGATATGTTTATTACATTTAATATTGTATCTGTTACTTTAACGAAAGCTATCTATGCAGGTATTCCTAGTGTTGTTCTACAGAATTATAAAATTATTGATTTTAGTCACTTAGAAAAAAAGACTTAGGCAATTGCCCTTATGGTATCAGGCAATGGCAAAAGAAGTAAAACGAGTTTATCCTTTTAGAGCCAGTACCTTTGGGTGGTACAAGTTTATTGAGCCTGTGTTAACCAATAACCTTTATACAACTACCTTTGTAGAAGTGCCATTTTTTAATATGAAGAAGGTTGTTGATACATTTAATGATTATTTGAATAATCAAAAGAAAATTCATACATTATGCCAAGCCCAACATGCATATGTGGAGGAGATATTGAAGTTGCCAAAACCAGAACAAATTATGGATGAAATTATAGAGGATGAAAAGAAGGAGGGTTTTGAACATGATAAGGGAAACACTCGATTCATTATTTAGTCAGAGCATTTATCCAAAATTTCAGATGGATATGCCTATGAGCCATCAATATAAGATATCCATGGATAATCAATTTCTAAATAAAAAAGGGCAATGTCTATAAGTCACAGCATTTGGATTCACAGTACTTGAGAACGGTAACAGAGCAACCCCATGAATCTATTTTGTTTTTAGAATATCTATTACAATCCGTGCACTTTTCATCCAATACTCAAAAATTAATCCCATGGAAATTTGTACAAAATCTTATATTACCACATTTTATGTTTGGTTTCCAATCGTCTGAGGATCTAGAAAAGATTAGCAACAAAGCTAAATCGCCAGAAGAAGATAACTCTTTTTTGGTAGAATCCCAGATCATTGATAAACGACAAAAAACAATTTGACGAAGCCTTTAGTCATCTTCCTAAATTGCCAAGTGTTTATCTTATGATTATGCAAGCTTATGATATTATTGGATTAGAACATATTACATCTAATATTTGTCATAACGAGACAATCTTTGATTCGCCAGGTGAAGTCGTTGAGATCGATTCCTTGTCCCACTCAAAAAGTTATATTGGTATGGGATTTTACTCAGAAGATAATTCTTATTTTGAAAATGCTAAGGTTTATGGAATTTTCCATGGTTATATTAAATGTCAGGGGCATTATTGTGCCGTTGTGGAGTATTATAGTGATGGTTCTAAAGTATCCGTTTGCGATGATAGGAAGGACAGCTCAAGGCAGAAATCAGGTAATTCATATTACTCGGGATATATCTATATAGATATTGAAACATCATTACCTATCATTGCTAATATGTTAGAAAATGTAATTGCTATTCAAACTGATGGGGATAAAAAAGTAAGCGTTAACATTAGAAGAAGAGTGAAAATGTGTAAGGGGATGAGTGGGTGAAGCTAATTGAGCACGAGATGGTAGGATTAATACCAGCAGGTGGACTTGGGACAAGGATGTTACCCTTCAAAGTTTGGAAGGAACTTATTAATGTTGGCTATCGAAGTATACAGAGAAAAGGTCAGTCTATTGTATTGCCAAAGGTTATTGCAGAATATACTTTGGAAAATATGATACATGCAGGTGCTAAGAATTTTATGATCGTTCTTAATGACCAGAAATACGAAGTGTTCCGATTCTTTGGAGATGGTAGTTTATATGATATTAACATAGGTTATACTTGTCAAAACATACATTCATTAGTAACGGGGATGCCAATTGCCATTGATACCACGTATGAATGGATTAAAAACAAGGTTGTACTTATGGGAATGCCAGATACTATTATAGAACCTAATTATTCTTTTTCTAAGTTAGTGCAGGAATTTACAGATAAACAAGCAGATTTGGTTTTAGGCATTATGCCTACAAATCATCCTGAGAAATTAGCACCTGTAGAATTAGATACCGATGGAGAAATTAAGAAAATCTATGACAAGCCTAAGATAACAGATATTTATAATACGTGGACATCTGCAGTATGGTCACCTAGGTTCACGCATCTATTACATACTTATGTTGCAGAAGCAGCGTTAATAGAATCAGGGAACAAACAAGAACTATTACTGAGTGATGTATTTACATTAGCAATAAAAAAAAGGTCTGAAGGTACAAGGCATTTATTTTCAAGAAGGTGCCTATTATGATATGGGCGACCTTAATAAATTTATGGAGACGAGATTTGAATTAGAAACTGCAGTAAAGAAAGTTAGTATGAATTAATAGTGGAGGAGGTTAATAATGAAGAGTATTAGTATACATTTAACGGATACATGCAATAATTCCTGTAAATTCTGTGTAGTTAATTCTCATAGGGAGAGTAAAGAGCAAGTTAACTTAAGATTAATTAAAGAATTTTTAAAAGCGAATGCTAATAAAGGATATGAAACGGTTAATTTGCACGGGGGAGAGCCAACCATAGTTCCTGAATTAATCGAGATACTAGATATGATTAATGACTTAGGATACGCATCTATATCCATACAAACAAATGGTAGAAAACTTCGAGATTATGCATTTACGAAGTCCCTCATTGAAAGAAATGTGGATGTTTTTGTTATATCCCTTCATGGCAAAGATGCTAAAATGCATGATTTTTTTTACTCAAACAGAAGGAAGTTTTGATGAAGCAGTAGAAGGTATAAAAGTAGTCAAAAGTTTTAATAAAAAGGTGAGAACCAATACCTGTGTTTGTAAGCAGAACTATGATCAAATGGTAGACATCGTTGAAAAAGCTATGGAATTAGGTGTAGATCATATTAATATTTCGAATCTACATACAACCAAAAAGGCGTATGAGAATTTTCATGAAGTAGTACCAAAATTATTCGATGTAATCGATTATGTAAAAGAGGCAGTCGATGCTGTGGTAAAGAAAGGACGGGATATCACCCTAGAAGGTTATGTACCATGTGTGTTAGGAGATTATAGCAAATATAGTATTGACTGGGATGAAAATAATTATAAATTATTATTTAGAGATATTGTGGTGGATAATTACAGCACGTTTATGGATAATGTAACGAGAAAGAAGGGGAAACCTTGTAGGTCTTGTATCCATGAGGAAAATTGTGGTGGACTATACAAAGAGTATGCGATGATCTATGGGTGGCATGAGATTAATCCCATAGAGGAACAAGAGGAAGGGGCATAAATGTGAATATTTTATTTATTGTTACTAGCTTTTGGGCTTATGGAGAGTTATTAATTGCATTACAGTTTGCAAAAAGGATTCAAAAACATGGGTTTGAGCCATATTTCTTCATACCCTCTTCTCATAAGAAAATTCTAGATGAAACCAATATACCTTATAGTGTTCTACTTCCTAAGCTAGGGAATATTAATAGAGTTTTATTAGAAGACTACAATAATAATTACAATCCAGACTTTATCATTTTATCTGATTTTCTCAATTATAATTTTTGTGAAAAAACATTACGGTTTAACCACAAAAGATTTGGAAATTTTCAAGGGAAGATTGGGGACGTTTGATAATTTTGATTGGAACCTAACCAAAAGAAAAATGGATACCTACGGATTCTCATCCAAAACTGTATCAGAGGTAGATATTAATGACTTTGGTTTTCAATTAGCACCATGTCCCATTGCCAATCCATTACTAGAAGACCCAGAGGAGTATAATAAGTTTTACTATCCTCTATCGGATGAAAGATATGCATATAATGATGACATAAAGAAAAAAGAGGCGTGAAGAGTTTAACCTACCCATAAACCAACCGATAGTATTACTTACAGCCGCTGTGTGGCAAGAAACACATAAGTTATATCCTCATGTAAGTCAATTTGTAGCTACGGCTAATCAAGTATTTCAAGATATTTTTCGAAAGATTGCCAAGGATACACTTATCCTTTACGTAGGTCCTGAAACTTTTTTAGGGAGTAAAGAAATACCAGCTAATGTTAGAATGCTAAATCAATTATCACCAGACCAGTTTGAGCGATATGTGCAAGCTTGCGATGTATTTGTTAGTAGAAACATTACATCGACCACTTTAGCTAAAGTGAGTTTGTCGGGAATACCCACGGTAATGATTAAGAACTCTCTAAGGATTTCTCAAGGTAAAAGTATGAAGGCGCCTTTTCCACTTACTAAAAGAATTGAAGAGCGACTAAAAGAATTAGAATTATGTTACCCTTATCAAATGTTTCCAGTAGGATGGCATACTTTTCTAGAACCTACATTACAGGATAATCCTTATAGGAATTTAGTTACAGAGGTTGAATTGTTTGACGAGGTGGGAACAGTTAATACAATTAAGTCCATATTAGAAGATAAGAATATAAGACAAAAGTTAAAAAACGAATCTAGATAATTATAATAAAACATTGTTGAATCTAAAAAAAACCAGAGGAAATATTGGGTGAGTTATATGAAAAAATTTAGTTTTGTAATACCTACATATGAAAAAAAAGAATCACTTTATCAAGTACTGGACTGTTTGAATGATCAAACGGGTTATGGACCACAAGATTATGAAGTGATTGTTGTTGATGATGGGTCAACATGTGATACATCCTCTTTCATTAAAGGTGTTAATAAGAATTACAATATGAAATATATCTATATTGAAAGAACGGAGGATTCATGTCGACCAAGGACTAGAAATATTGGTTGGAGAAGTACAGAGGGAGAAATTGTTATTTTTATAGATGATGATATCTTGGTTCCAAAACATTATCTTAAAGAAGTAGATAGCTATTTTCAGAAGAGGAAACAATTAATTGTTATTGGAACAAGGATGGACTTAGGTGCAGTAAAGGACAATAATTATGCGTATGATCATGTAATAGATTTGGCCTATAAACAGAATCAGATTAATTTGCTAGAAACAAGGCATGCATCCTTTACTGGTCTATCGTATAATCTTAGAGCACATCGGTTCCCTTGGTTCATGACTTTTAGCTGCAATATGGCCGTTTCTAAATCGATGTTAGAAAAGATCGATGGATTTTGTGAGGCTTTTATCCACTGGGGTTGGGAAGACCTTGAGCTTGGTTATCGATTGCAAAAGGAAAATGTCCCCATGGTGCTTAATATGAAAATGGAAGGTCTTCATATACCTCATTATATAAGTGCAAATAATAAAGAGGAAAAAAAACTTTAATATTTTCATTGATAAACATCCTGAAGCGTTAGAAGGACTGAGTTTTAGACAGATTATGAATATATATGGACTTGATATTATTAACTATATTGGTAGAAATAATAAGCGTGTTATTGACAGGTATAGAGTTGATAGAGGTCTTGTGGATAAAACTGTGGAGGTGGATTATAAGGATAGTCAGGATATAGAGGAAGTTAAAGAAGTTATAAGAGAAGCGACGAAAGAAAGTGGCGTTAGGATTATTGTCAATGATTTTGTAGGCGACTCAAGTTTCCATCTTTGGATACAATTATTGGAACATTGTAATAGTATTCCTCTGTACTATCCTAGGTATCTACTAAGTGAAGAATTTACTATCCAAACCATGGCATTAGATAGATTAAAAAGAAAGGTGCGGATTTAATGATTAATAGTATAGGATTATTATTAGCACCATCTGAAGAAGGATTTCTATATCCAGACAAAGTTTCTATGTTACATCTAAGTTTAGCACTAGGTAATTTATCCGGGTATCTTAATGAGAAGGGTATAAAAAACCTACTTGCATGATCTAAATAGTGAAGTGTCATCAAAATTTGATGCTAAGTCTTCACTTTTTGTGAATTTCTATAATGCGGATTTAGTTCATGACTATTTAAGAGGATTAAATAATGTATTCGATACCTGTTGTGAAAAACTCCTTAGTGAAGTGGATATAGGAGAAATCGATAGCTTTGGTATCTCAGTGGGTGCAGATTATTCTTTGATGCAGGTTCATGCTGGTTTGGTTTTAGGACACTACATTAAAAAATACTATAAAAAAAGAAATTTTTATAGGTGGCAATAATATTTCATTTATCTATATATTCCCAGATGTGTTTAGAGAATTATGGAATGTTGCAATGGAAAGTTTGCCATTTATCATAAATGGACCAGGTGAAGAAACCCTTGCTCAATTAATTAGCCAAATAAACCAAGGCACGCCAATGGAAGATTTGATGAAGATTAATGGACTTATTAGAAAGGTTGATGGACGCCCTGTATCCAATAAGGAAAATCAACCTAAGGTAATTCAGCCTTGCTGGGATACTTTAGATTTAGGTGCTTATAAAAGATATATGGCTGAAGATGAAAAAAGAGAATATTACAAACTATTACAAATTCCCTGGAGGATTTTGTGGTAGCCCAGGACAGCTCGTTAATCAATTTAATAAGAAAAAAAGTTGAGAGAATTAACCCAACATTAATGATCCCCTATATTTTCAATTATAATTGTCCTTATAGTTGTGCTTTTTGCACACAGAGTGATAAGGATAGGGATAGAGGTTCCATTATCTTAGGTGATGTAGAGCACATCATTAATGATTTGAAAAATCTAAAAGCAAAATACAAAACAAAGTATTTTCAATTTATTAATAATGCATTTAATGCTTCTGGTAGATTTGTAGATGAATTATGTAAAAAAATCATAGAAGAAGATTTTTCAATCATTTGGTCAGATTGTGGACGGTTTACCAATCTTACCTATGAAAGATTAAAACTAATGAAAGAAGCAGGTTGTGTAAAGCTAACCTTTGGCTTAGATACAGCCAATTTTAAAATGTTAAAATTAATTGATAAGCGATTAGATATAGCACATAGTGAGCAAGTTTTAAGATGGTGTTATGACTTAGGCATTATGGCAGATTTAGAAGTTATTTTTGGTATGCCCCAAGAGGGAGATGAAGAGTTCCAAGATACCTATGAATACATTAAAAGGAATTACGAGTTTATCAATTATTTTTGGGTAAATGAATACTTTGTCGTTCCCAATAGCCTTATTGGCAAATATCCTGAAAGATATGGTATAGAATTAATAAAAGATAATAAAACCTATAGGCAACTACTTAGTGAAAATCAATACTTTTTTAAAAAAGGACAACCTTCACTAACACATAATGCTAAGCTTTTTGGTTATAACGAAAAAGGTGGACGCTCTTATGAGCAAATACTAAGGGATAACAAGAGAAAGATTCACCAATTGAATAAATTGCAGAAAAAAGAGTTCAGTGAAGTAAGTGCAGTCTATAGACTACTTTTAAAAATAGGGTAGGCAGGTATTTATGATAGTGATCTAAGGAGGAAAAGGGCTAGTGTATTATGAAAATTATCCTAAATTAATTATGCTTGAGTTAACGAGAAAGTGTAATTTGAAATGCGTTTACTGCCAGAAAAGCAAATCTACCATAGAGTCTATGGATCTAACGTGGAATACCTTTTCTAAAATAAAAGAACACATTAAGGATATAAGAAATGTATGTCTATGTGGTATGGGAGAGCAATTTATACACCCTCATATCTATGACATTATCGAGGCATTACATGATAAGAACATTATTATTATATCTAATGGGACCATTAAAATAGATTTTGATAAACTAAGGACCTATGAGCATATACAAAACATTTCCTTTTCCGTTGATGGTCATAATGAAGAAACCATTCGTAAAAATTGCTCAGGATATTTATTTGATAATTTAATTTATAACTTGGAACAGCTTTCAAACATGGACAATATAAATGTTAGTATTAATTATCTTATCAATCATAATAATATTGATACAACACTAGAGATGGTTGATTTTTGTCAAAAGCATAGCATTCAAGGATTTAATATGTTAATACCTTCTACGGACAAAGAATGGATTATGGAAAATAGTAGCAAAGTATTAATGATAAATAAACGACTGAAAGAGGCGTTTAGAGAGATAGGAATCCTGTATGGAGAAGTTGGTAGGAAGCAGTGTGATTATGAAGATTCAGTTATTCCCTACATCAGTAGTGAAGGAGATGTAAGAACCTGTTGTTGCCATACTCAATATGTCCCTTTTGTGGGAAATCTTATAAATAAGAATTATGATGAATTACTTTTGACAAAAAGATATAAAAAATTTACCAGAGGAGTATTCTGTGAGCATTGTAACGATTTTGATTATTTAACGGAGCACACGAGTTGAGCATTTGGGGATTTTTGGAGCGTTCTAATTAAGAAAGGATGGTTATGTATGCACCCGTTGACAGTAGTTGATAAGAAACCCAACTGTTTTTCTGTAGAGATTACTAAAAGATGTCCCTTAAATTGTGTTTATTGTCATAAAGGAGATGAATTAACCAAAGATATTCCAATCCATGACTTTCAAATATTAAAAGAACAAATTGATCGTGTGGATAGTGTAAAAAAGAGTTTTATTCTGTGGTATAGGTGAAACATTTTTACATAAAGGGCTATATGACATAATAGATACGTTGAAGGATTATAAAGTTAGTCTAATTACCAGTGGAACCATTAAAATTGATATTGAGACTTTATTAAAAGAGAGAAATGTGGATCTATTCATCGTATCTGTGGATGCTATAGAAGAAAAAGGGATACAAGAAATCTGCGGTAAAAACTATAATTACAAACACCTATTATATAATCTCGAACAACTAAGTAAGTATTCCAAACGTACTAAAAATAAAGAGAATAGAAAACTCTTAACAGTTATGAATTGCACAATTAATGACAAAAAATATGTATTCTATAGAGGACATGGTTGATTTTGCCCATAAGTACAATTTTTCAGCATTACACTTCTCTCTTCCATGGGGGCAAGATGACTTTATTAAAGACAACGCAGGATTATTAGTTGAATCTTTTAATAAAGCTATAACCAAAGGGCTACGAAGTGGGTTATATATTGAAGATCCATTTAAGTCTTTTTTGCTGCATGAATGAGAATAGGGTTACTGCATATATTGGAATTAATGGGGATGTGTATCCTTGTGGGTATGGACTGCATGAAGGTTACATAGTAGGGAATCTATTAGAAAACGACTTTGATAGCTTATGGGATAATAAAAAGTATCGACAATTCAAGAGCGGAACATTGTGTCAAACTTGTTATATGTACAATTTTATATCGCTGAAAGAAGGTAGTTAAATGAGTATTGCTACTAAGGATTTTAAAACCAAAATAGGCGCATTAATTGGAAAAAAACCTGATGTTATAGGAATAGAGTTAACCACTTATTGCCCATTGAATTGTACCTACTGCTCAAGAGAGTTAAATGAAAATAAGGATAGGGAATTATCATGGGAAGATTTTTTGCTTATGGAAGAAAAAGTACAAAATTTTAATACAATCACTTTATGTGGCATGGGAGAGCCGATGTTTTATAGCAGGATTTATGATGTTGTTCATGCCTTGAGAGATAAACAAATAGTGATTATCACAAGTGGTACAATCCTTATTGACTTTGCGAAGTTGAACAAATATAGGAATGTAAAAATGATTAGCTTTTCAGTGGATGCAGCTAATGAGGAAGAAATGAAAAACATAGCTACACGATACAATTGGGAGAACCTTATCAATAACTTGAAACCTACACGACCTATAATTAAGATTATAAATTGTACTGTAGGAGAGCATAATTATAAGATTTTACCCGAAATTGCACGTTTCGCTGTAAAACATAAACTTGTCGCTATTAGTTTTACAATGGCATACTTGAATGAAGACAAGGAAAAAGATGTTCATAAGTTAGTACAACCTTATTTAGAAGAAGCAAAAAGTATTGTAAAAGCAGGTGGTGTGGCATATACGGATTCATTCTCAGCAGCTAAGTGTATTTATATCGATAGTATTATACCTTTTATTAACATTGATGGTGATGTTTTTCCCTGTTGTCGAGGAGTCAATTGTGGACAATCTGCTGGCAATATCTATAATGAAACCTTTGATAAACTATGGGAAGGGGATATATATCAAGCGTTTACGAAGGGGAGTCTATGTGAAAATGACTGTTGGTTGTATGAGGATAGGGTTATTGGAGAAGGAAATAGTTAGCAACTAGGATAATAGTGATTCATAGCCCTTCTACTTTATGAGATGCTTCATCATATATTCTGCAAGTAGAAGGGTTATGAATTTACATTTCCTTAATACATCTTAATGGTACAAATATGGAAGCCGCATTTGCCTGTCGAAAGCGAGCGAAGATATATTTGCTTTTATCTTGCTCATAGTGAGGGTTTTTATCTAAAAAGAGTTCTTTGATGTGATTAAATGCAATGTTATAAGGGATGGCAGGGTTATCACCATTAAACTCTAACTGACTGATATGGAGATAGATACCACCGGATATGGTTATTTTTTCTACTGTATCTGGCAGACCATCAAAGCTGCTGACACGACTGCCAAAATAGCTATTATACTTACCCTTAATAGGTGACTCCGCCCCGAAACCATAATAGTCGTCGTTGTACATTTTAGAACAGTCCAGCTTAAAAACTTGATCTTGTACACTAAAATATTTGAAGATGACATCTTCCTCTGAATCAGGTGGGTTCATACTGCAAGCACAGAGTATATCAGGTACACTTACAACCTTAAATATAGTACTATCAAATCTTTCAGCATGATTTTTTTTAGGGATCTTTATGGGTTCATATTTGGTTAAGACATTACCAACGTCGTCATAGACGTTGAATGGAAACCTTTCTTTATTGTATACATAGTTTGTATCATTTCTAAATCCATTAACAAAATATTCGTCAGCCATCATACGTTCACCATAGCCTGTTCTTCCTTTGATGTTTCGTTCATTGATGTTGAATTTGGCATATCGACATGGCGGGCAAACAAAAGTAACCGTGTTTTCTGGTAAATGTTCAGGTAGATGATCAAAGTTCCCAACAACGATACCGATAATAAAATGGTAGGCTCCAGCACCTTCAATATGTGTGCGTACACCTATAATTTCAGGGTTTTTAATCTTTAAGATATTTGATAAGAGCTTAATCGTACCGTTGCTAATGTATTTCTCTGCCATGGCTTTGTCTGTATTGGTACCTAAACTCATGGGCCAACCTCTACTTTCAGCAGAGAAGATAATTTTGATACCCACAACTTTGGTTTCTACCCTATCGACAATACTGGTATGCTCATTGACTTGTTCAACAAACACTTCTTTTAAATCTTGCATGTTATTGATGTCTTTCACCATGTTTAAAATAGTGGGAGTATCCTTAGGGCTATATCCCTCAGGCATATGCTCAGGAGTTTGTTTCTTTGCGGTACTCATAATTATTACCACCTTTCTTTTGTATATTTTACATTAACTAATACATTAGGTCTATCTGATGCATTATTAGTTATGGACTATTTTACAGCAGATTTAAACATCTGTATTATCCGTTTATAACATATTTACTTTACAGTAGATAGACATGGTCACAGGCTCATTTTTGGTAGGTGGTGAATGATAAAGCGTAAAAGGCGTTGCGTGACGCATATATTGACCATTATCATTTAGCCAAGAAATAAGCTTTTGCTCATATATAGAACTATTACCACTGCAATTTCCTTCTAAAACGGCATAGTACCCTTCAGCAAATGTTAAGTTCTGAATATTTGCATGTAAAGGTAGATCAAGTTGGTCCTTGTCTATCTGAATACCACATATATATGTATCCTTTTCTTTTGATACGATGAAGTCTTGAGCATTTTTTAGAAGCTCTGGATAGTAAATCCCCATATAATGAACAATCTGTTTAGAAGCTATTTCTTCCCCACCTATACCACCATGTTGAGCTGCTAAAAAAAGTCATTTTATCTACACGGATAATTTGTATCTCACAATGGTGGACTTTCTTTTTTACTGGAAAGTAAAGCTTTAACTTTACCGGTTTTTCATTTTTAAAAATATATTCTTCAAAATAGGGACGATCAGCTTGTTCAAACATACTTGGTTGAAGCCAGTCTGTGTAGAGATAATCCCAAGCCTTAGTGATATCTTCTTCATGATTCTTAACGGTGGTCGTTGCGTATGTATGACAGTGGGCGCTATATGATTCACCAGAACAGATAAAGTTTCCGTCTAATAGATTTCGATTTATCAAATCATGAGTAGTTTCGTTTAATTCAAGATAAAGTTCATAGCAACGTTTATTTCCAGATTGTGTACCATTACGACCAAATAATCTTCCCTTGAATTGAGGTAGCAATAAGAAAAGATGCTCCATGGCTCTATTTTCTATTCCTTTAAGCTGGCTATGATAAAATTTCAAGAGAATGGTGGTAGGTATACTTTCTTTTGTAACGTTGATATAAGTCTTAAAGTTGCCATTAAAGGGGGGATAGTAGTAATAGTGGTCACCATTCTTGTATTGAAGCGGTGTTTGTCCAGTTGCTGTTTTTACCTGTTTATGAAAGGCTTGTTGTGAACTGTAACCACAGTAATAGGCGATATCGGCAAGGGTCATTTTTGAAGATTTTACCAGTGCAAGGGCGTTAGAGAGCCTGCGCTTACGAATATATTCTTTCACAGAATGTCCAGTATAAGCATAAAAGTCTCTGTAGAGTTGCATTAAAGAAACAAAACCCACTTGAGAAATTTGGTCGGTGGTTATGGGGGGGGTATTCAAGTGAGTTTCTATGTACCTTATGATGTTATTAAGATAGATGCGTTTGTCCATAGTTTTCAGCTTCTTTCGTATATATATTAACGTTTTTATTTTTAAAAAAAATGACTATTTTGAATGTGATTTAACGTGCAAAAGCTCCAAATCACCAATAAATCGATCATCTTGCATAAATCATTATAGTTGATTAAAATATAAGAAAAAATAGTTGATAGAAACGTATATGATATGAAAATTATAACATAAATGCACTAAAATTAAATACACTTAATACAATATAACCTCTTTAATCTAATCGATGTAGAGGTTATAATGATAGGAGTAAGAAACTAGTTGAGGTGAATATGCCATGAATAAGGAGTACAATCAAAGAATTGAAAAAGTAGTAGCATACATAGATAAGAACATTTCCAAACCGATTAATCTAGATACACTAGCTGGAGTATCCAATTTCTCTAAATATCATTTTTCTCGGATATTTACAGGTGTAATGGGCATTTCGCCCATAAAATATCTGAATCAAAAAACGCTTGCAAAAAAGCACTACATTATCTACGCGAATCAAACAAAACAATACTCGACATATCCAACAAATGTGGTTATGAATCCATATCAAGTTTTAATGCATCTTTCAAAGAGTATTATAAAAAAAACACCCCGTGATGTGAGAAAAAAATCTTAGCAAGATATCGGCATCTTCGAGCAACAAACAAGAAGAGTTTTCTAATAGTCCTTGTTATAATGATCATAACAAAAGTGATTTTTTAAGGAGGATATGGAAAATGAATATTGAGTTAAGAGAGTTGCCAAAACACGAAGTTGCGTATGTGAGAAAGGTTGGTAGTTATCTAGATACGGGAGATGCATGGACTACACTTATTCAGTGGGTGAACCATAATGGCATTAACACAAAATATCAAAATTTTATTGGTATATCATTAGATGATCCAGCTGTAGTGAAAGAGCTTGATTGCAGATATGATGCTTGTGTTACCATACCGAATACTTTGGAAAAGAAAGCTAATGATGATGTGCAGTTTAGGAAGTTATCGGGAGGGCTGTATGCCGTATATCACTTTTATGATACTACAGATAAATTAGCTATAGCCTTTAAGTCTATTTTTGGACAATGGTTACCAGATAGTGAATATGATGCAGATGATAGAGAATGTCTAGAGTTTTGCTTGAATAACCCCGCAGAAGATCCAGAAGGAAAGTGTAAAACGGATATCTATATACCCATCAAAAAGCGATCCTAGTGGTGTTCTAATCCCCTAAGTTTTTCTTAAGGATTATAAAAAGGAAACTTAGGGGATAATTGATTTTAGACTTCAGTAATTTAGAAATATTTTTTTTATCTCATCGGGTGAAGCGACACGACCCATTATTTTTTTTACTTGTTCATCAATGACTAAAGCAGGTGTGCTCATAACACCATAAGCCATAATATCTTGTATATCTTCAACCTTTTCAACTGTTGCCTCAATGCCTAATTCTTTTAAAGCTTTTTTTTGTATTAGCTTCAAGCTTTCTGCAATTTGGACAACCTGTTCCTAAAATTTTAATGATCATATTCACAAACTCCTTTCTATACATGTATACAGTTAAGTAATTGTAATTAACACCATGTTATCCATAATAAGATAGTATCACCACTAAATTAATAAATACCCAAAAGCGTTAAATACAAATCCGATGACGAGGATACCGATGGTAACGATGGTGGCAAAAATAACGAGTAACTTAGTTTTTACAACTTTCTTAAGCATAATCATTGATGGTAGAGATAGAGCAGTAACTGCCATCATAAAGGCTAGAGCAGTACCAATACCAACACCTTTAAGTACAAGTGCTTCTGCAATAGGTAGTGTACCAAAAATATCAGCATACATAGGGACACCAACGATTGTTGCTAGAGGGACAGAATACCATTTATCTTGACCAAGAACAGCACTGATAACAGATTCAGGAATCCAGTTATGTATAGCTGCGCCAATGCCCACTCCAATAAGTATGTATAACCATACTTTTTTTATGATGTTTAGCACTTGATCTTTCGAAAATATAACACGATCTTTTGTGGATAAATTCTCTTGTTCCATTTCCATTAGTTTGTTCTTAAAAACAAAAGGTTCTACATATTTTTCGAGTTTCAATTTACTAATGAGCGTGCCACCAATAACTGCTAATATAAGTCCTACTATGACGTAGCTATAGCAATTCGCCAATTAAAAATGCTTGCTAATAATAAAACGGATGCAAGGTCAACAAGTGGAGAAGATATAAGGAATGAAAATGTAACACCTATAGGTAATCCAGCGCTTGTAAATCCAATGAAAAGGGGGATGGATGAGCAGGAACAAAAAGGGGTCACTGTACCAAGTAAGGCACCTAGTATATTTGCAGTAATACCATTAAACCTTCCAAGAATCTTTCTTGTCCTTTCAGGTGGGAAAAAACTTTGAATATACGAAATAGCAAATATAAGTACAGATAATAATATGAAAATCTTAATCACATCATAAATGAAAAAATGGATACTGCCTCCTAACGATGTTGTTATGTCTAAACCAATAACATCTTCCACTAGGTGTTTAATGAGAGTTGATAACCAATCCATTCTCAGGAATTGATTGTTTAACCAGTTTAAAATATTTGTAAAATACATAAGGATATGTCCTTTCTTTATGACATGTCTCGAAGCGCTTCAAGAGCACATTTATCGATATAGTGTTCTTTGTTTTTTAGTCTGGATTGATCTTCTAATATGTTTGGATAATCATCTATGTTGTTAAGTATAAACTGGGTGGTATGATTAAGTAGTTTATTGTTATCCTTAATGGAATAAAAAACAAATTTATCCTTGCGTTGGTCGGATACTAGATCTAGATCCCTTAGTTTAGATAGTATTTTTTGATATCTTTGGTTGAGGTTCATTAAGTATGCCACAGAGTTCACATACGCAGAGTTCTTCACAGCTTATTAATAAAATGACACGAAGCCTTGTTTCGTCAGATAATAATTTAAATATGGGAGTTAATTTCATAAGCGCCGCCTTTCTATATTGTCATATGAACATATGGGAATATGACAATATTACACCCGTTGCTTTGATTTGTCAAGATGAAATCTTAAGAAAATCTTTTTATATGGTTCAAATGACATCAAAGGTTTAAATAGGGATAGATAGATTATATTGTTATAAAAAAAAGCCGCCTAATTCATTATAAAATATAATGAATTAGGCGGCTTATTGCATATAAGTCAAAAGGAATAATATGGATATTATTCCTAAGAATGTTCTTTTAACACAATACCTTCATTACGATCTAATATGTGTTTAATAGACCACTGATTCTGGAATAATAGCACAGGTTGTTGATTCTTATTTTCAACCAATACAGTATCCATCGGTAAAGCTAAGTTGGTTACATCTATGCTATCATTATCAATCCAGCGAAGGTGACGATAAGGTAATTGTTGCATTGATAATTCTACACCATATTCGTTCTTAAGACGGTATTCAAGCACTTCAAACTGAAGAACACCAACGACGCCAATAATAAGTTCTTCTACACCCATGTTAGGTCTTCTATAAACTTGGATAGCTCCTTCTTCGGCTAACTGAGTCACGCCCTTTAAGAACTGTTTTCTTTTAAGAGAGTTAGTAGTCGATATCCTAGCAAAATGTTCAGGTGCAAATTGGGGGATACCTGCATATTCTATTTTGGATGCATCTTCACATAAGGTATCACCAATATTGAAGATACCAGGGTCATGAATACCAATGATATCACCAGGGTAAGCCGATTCAACAACAACACGGTCTTGGGCAACGAATTGTTGAGGTTGAGCTAATTTTACCTTCTTATCTTTTTGAACATGATTAACAGTCATACCTTTATCAAATCGACCTGAGCATATACGAAGGAAAGCAATTCGATCTCTATGAGCAGGATTCATGTTAGCTTGAATCTTGAATATGAATCCTGAGAAATTCTCTGATTTTGGATCTATATTACCGTGATTACTTGGTCGTGCTTTTGGTGGAGGTGTCATGTCTAAAAAAGACTGAAGAAATGGTTCTACACCGAAGTTGGTGAGGGCACTACCGAAGAAAACAGGTGTTAAGTTACCATTTAATACTTCATCTTTATCAAAACTATCACCAGCAATATCTAAGAGTTCAATTTCTCCTACTAATTGCTCATGTAGATCGTCACCTAAGAGTTCACCAAATTTCACATCATCTAGTTCGCCTTTAACCGTTTTTGCAATGGATTGACCATGATTACCATCTGTGAACAATTCAATCTGATTTTCAATACGGTTATAGACACCTTTGAAATTTTTTCCCTGAACCGATAGGCCAGTTCATTGGGCAAGACTTGATATCTAAGATATTCTCAATATCTTCAAGTAGGTCAAATGGATCTCTACCCATACGGTCCATCTTGTTAATGAACGTAAAAATAGGTATACCACGAAGCTTACACACTTGGAAGAGTTTCTTCGTCTGATCCTCGACACCTTTAGAAGAGTCGATAACCATAACGGCACTATCTGCTGCCATGAGTGTACGGTAGGTATCTTCACTAAAGTCTTGATGCCCAGGGGTATCAAGAATGTTAATACAAAAGTTATCATACTCGAATTGAAGTACACTTGAGGTTACAGAGATACCTCTCTGCTTCTCAATCTCCATCCAATCAGATACAGCATGTTTCTGAGAACGCCTTGATTTGACAGAACCAGCTGAACGAATGGCACCTCCATATAAGAGGAATTTTTCTGTTAATGTGGTTTTACCAGCATCAGGGTGAGAGATGATTGCAAAAGTTCTTCTTCTCTCAACCTCTTGGGTAAAGCTAAATTTGTCATCTGCCATGTTTAATCTTCCTTTATGTTTAATTTAAGAGAGCTAAATAATTATGATTAGTTATTCTCTTTGTATATATTCTTATAAATAGCTGTAACATGATTGATGATACCTTGTAATTAGGATACTGTCAATTATTTTTTAAAAGAAAAGTTATGGTAGGAGATGTAGCCATTGTTATGGGCATGCTTTTAGACGATATGTTATAATGAGGTAAACAAGAAACTTGAATCGTATCAAAGGGGTAACAATGAAGAAGTAGGGGAAAAATGATAACTAATTGTGGAATCAAATAATTAAATAAGCGCATAATATGCTATAATAAGAAGGTATACAAGAAAATTATTGGAGGATCATAATGGATAACAATGATAGATTAATTCGATTAAGATACGCATTGGATATAAAAGATATGGATATGATAGAGATATTCAAACAAGGCGGTTTAACAATCACTAAAGAAGAAGTACAGAAGATGCTAATAAAATCAAAAGATGCATACAACGATGAAAGAGATGACCTGGATGTAGTAGAAGAAAAAGAAGATAATATCAAATGCACAAGTAGTAATTTTGAGGCATTTCTTAATGGTTTTATTACCTATAAAAGAGGAAAACAAGAGCCCAAACCAGGACAAGCGTCTAGACCAGCTCCATCCATTAAAGATGGGGAAGGCATTAACAATATAATGCTTAAGAAAGTGAAGATTGCCTTATCACTAACCAGTGAGGACATGCTTGATATATTTGATACAGCTGGAATTGTTGTTACAAAAGGGGAATTAGGTGCCCTCTTTAGAAAAGAAGGACATAAACATTATAAAGTATGTGGTGATAAGTATGCTAGGCATTTTCTAAAAGGCTTAGCTATGAAGTATAGAAAGTAGGGTATTAAAAATAAGTACATGCAAAAAATCTAAAAGCTTTGAAGAAAGTTTTTAGATTTTCTTTTGCATAATGAACTTGCTGCCTAGAAGATGTAGTATATACAATGAAAGACATTCTAAAAAATTATTAGGAGGAACTTGATAGTGATAAAGTATCACTATTTTTTTGGTCTATTTTAGTATAAAAGTATCACTAATAATTGTCCTATCCTTATCTAAAAAAGTCAGACATTGTTGTTGATGAGAGAATGATGTGGTATAATATGGATAGAATAAGTCGAAATACTTAGAAAGTACATAAGGAAAATAGACAAAAAGGGAAGGTCAATTTTTTTATATGCAATATTGAAAAAAAATGGATTGTCAGGTTTTTTGTGCGTAAAAACTTTGACAATGCCAAATAAGATTAAAAGGAGTATGCTATGAAAAAAGGTGTGTTTTTAGGTCTTGTTTTAGGGTTACTATATTCCTTAATAATTGTTGTTTCTCTTACTATGAAAGATGGGGTTGTTATTGGAATTGGGTTATCGGTTGTCCTATCCGTTATGGTGGGTATTATACTTGAGACAAATAAACAAAAAAGCGAACCAGTCATTCATAAATTGTATCAAAAGAATTAACCACAATGATCTTATGTTTAATGTTACTGAAATGACAGTGAAAAGAGACAAAAAGACAGAAATTGAGTTACATCATTTGATATCAAATCTAAAGTCAAGTTTTAAGGAACAGGTGGAGATCTCTCGAACAATCAATGAGATTTCAGACCAATTAACGTCAATTGCAGTTAAACTTGATTCTTCAATGGAAAGTGTAGCATCTTCAGCCCAAATAACATCCAGTAACGGTGAAAAACAGTTTATAATGCTTCAAGAAATGAAATTAAAAATTGAAAAAATACATGAAACAGTTTTTAGCTTGAGTTCTGAAATGGACGAAACAGCATCCTATGCTTCTTCTACCATTACAAATGTAAAGAATGGGATAAAAGAAACGGCAGAGATTCAATATAAAATGGGTAGTATTCAAAAGTTGTTTACAAGTATTAATGAAAAGATAAAAGTGTTAAAGAATTATTCCGATGAAGTGACCACTTTGAATAGTTTAGTTCATTCAATTGCAGAACAAACAAGTATGCTGGCTTTAAATGCTTCAATTGAAGCCGCACGTGCTGGAGATCAAGGAAAAGGATTTTCAGTAGTTGCTAGTGAAGTCAGTAAACTTTCAGCTGAAACCAATAATGTATCCAGTAAGATAGAAGACGTTATCTTGACATTACAGAATGATCTTCTTTCCTTCGCACGGTCCATTGAAGAAGGAAGTGTTTCTGTAGATGAAAGCTATGAAGTTATTTTAAAAAAACATCCATGACTTCAATGATGTTCAAGATTCCTTGAATATAAGCATGGATAAAATCAATCAAATGCGCAATGCCATTCAAGAAGTAAATACAAGTAGTGAAAACATTGCTTCCAATGTCTTAGATATTACGTCATTCTCAGAAGAAATTACCTCTCAAATGCAGGAAACTACTGCACAAGTGACCGTTCAAAATCAAGAGGCAGGTACATTGAGAAGTGTAACAAATGAGCTTATGAAAAGTGCTGATTCCATGCTGCAAAATGTAGCCAATAAAGTAATGGAGGGCAAAATGCTTGAAGCAGTTAAACAAGTTAAACTTGACCTAAAAAACCCAACTACAAACACTATCAAATGAAATGATTGACTTAATGATAACGAAACATGGCGTAGATGCAATATATATTACGAATAATAATGGAATTGTTAAGTACTGTAATGCTAGAGAAGCTATTGGTTTGGACTTGTTTGAGCTTGATCCAGTCCATAATAAACTCATAAATGGTACGGTGGAGTACATTACAACACCCATAAAAAGACGCGTTGAAGATGATAAATATTATAAGTTCCTATCCATCATGGATAAAGGAATTATTTATCAAGTAGGATTATCCTTGGATACAATTACAAGTTTCTAAAGGATTGATTACCATATAGCTCTAAACTAATGAAAACTACCTGTAAAGGTAGTTTTTTAAAATCTTTAAATTGCAAATTCCTATTGAAGATGATAAAGAAGGAGGAGAATCATGCAAAACCAATTTATGACCAATACTACAAAGAAAAGGATTTGTTCGGTAAACCATATCCAGGACTTCAAAAGTTCTTCAAAAAGTATGAACCAAAAGGAAAGGTTTTGGATCTTGGATGTGGACAAGGAAGAGATGCCTTATTTTTAGGTGCATTAGGTTATAACGTAACAGGGATAGATCTTTCAAAAGTTGGTATTGATCAAATGAATCAAGTAGCAGCTCATAAAAAATTACCCGTTAAAGGGAAGTAGGTGATGTTTATACCTACAAGATCTCAGAGGATTATGATATTGTTCTTCTTGATTCAATGCTTCACTTTTATAAAAACGATATTGATAAAGAAACCAGTCTTATTTCTCGGGTAGCCTCTGAAATAAAACTAGGAGGCGTATTGTGTAATTTCATGGTTAAAGGTGTGGGTAGGGAAAAACATTTGAAAAAATGTACTTCATAACATAGGGGGGGCAATGGGAAATACTTAATGATGGCTATACAGACTATCCTGAATCGAAATCCCAGTATCATATGTATATGGTTAAGAAAATATAAGGAAAAGTTACACATGCTTTTTTTTATGCTACAGAATAAAGACGTTGCTTTGAAAGTGTAACAGGAAAGAAAGAGTGGTAAGTAAAAGCATTGGCATTTATAAATGTGGAATGGTAAAATAATAAGATGAGATGTGAATAGATCCATAATCTATTGAGGAGATGATAATTATGAAGCAATCCATAGTACATATAGCTTTGGTTGTTAGAGATTACGATGAGGCTATCGAATTTTACACCAAGAAGCTCAATTTTACTTTAGTAGAGGACACCTATCAACCAGCCCAAGATAAGCGTTGGGTAGTTGTTTCACCACCTGGCTCCATAGGAACAACTATATTATTGGCTAGACCTTCAAAATCTGAACAAGAACCTTTCATAGGCAATCAAACAGGGGGAAGAGTATTTTTATTTCTAAATACAGATGATTTCTGGAGAGATTACAATGACATGATGGACAAGGGCATAGAATTTGTGAGAGAACCCAAAGAAGAAGCATATGGAAAGGTAGCTGTATTCAAAGACCTGTATGGTAATCTATGGGATCTTCTTGAATTAAATGAGGACCATCCTATTTCAAAGCGAATAAAATAAATTTAGCTACTTAATATCGTAAAAGGCTAACTAATGCTAGAGAGGTTGCTTCAATACACTCGCAGGAACAATCTCTACTGATGTAAAACTTGTTTTTTGTAAAACTAGACTTATATGTATGGTTAAAATAGTGTGGATCTCTCTAGTAATAATAATATTAGAGAGGTCCACTCTAAGGAAATGTAATATAAGGTTAGAAAAGCTTAAATTATATGATTTAATTTATTTGTTAAAATGAGTGGATAATCAAATAATTAATAAATGAAATTAGGTTAAAGATAATAGGTTTTGAATGCTAATAATTTTTATTTTATGTGGTATCTTATTTTGAGCACATACTGAAACCATATGCTTATGATCAATTTTTTGTTTCCAAAAAGAAAAAAGAATAATCATTCTCAGTTTTGAGTTTTATATCATCATGTTCAATTCTAAATGAAAAGGAATTTAGTGGGATAGATAGTCCTTTACCAATAGCTTTAATATAGCTTTCCTTTAACGTCCATAAACTATAAAAATAGTCTAAGCGATCTTTCTCGTTTTTTTTCATTAAATCGTTATACTCGATTTCTGTAAAAAATCTTTTGGCAATCTTAAAGCTAATAGGTAATATAATTTCTAAATCTATTCCAATAGGTTGATTATCCACTGCACATACCACCCAGTCTCCTGAATGCGATATGTTAAAATGAATACCTTTCGGATACAATATAGTAGGTTTTCCATATGAATTATAACTATATTTTAATTGACTTTTATCGATATTAAATTTTTCGCAGATAGTAAATTTTGCTAATATATCTCCTAAGAGACATCTCTGTGCATCAGTATCTTGTTTAAATTTATTTACTTTATTTATTTTTTCAATAGAAAGCATATTCATGAGTACATTAAATGTATCTTTATCCATTTCTCTATTAATCTTTATACCATATACGTCAACCATAAAATTAACTCCTATCTTTTGAAATTTTAATAAATAAGAATCATATAAAAATATTGTAATCAAAAATGTTTAAATATAGTAGTAAAAGTCATAATAAACTAAACTGCTTTTTTTTGGATTAACCATATTATAACCTATCTGTAATACAATTTAATTTTTTGCTATGTTAATAAAAAATGTATAATAAGTACTAAATATTTATATAAATGTATAATTTTACTATATTATACCATATATAAGTTATATATAATACTATTAGATAAATGACTATATAAAGCA